>Ga0315913_1002493_pt1 | contig 21620 bp, 14 predicted proteins | sample MpolsnodulesMG_FD_207736 | JGI IMG/M metagenome (GOLD analysis project Ga0315913, IMG submission 207736) | Medicago polymorpha root nodule microbial communities from Los Angeles, California, United States - small nodules | ecosystem: Host-associated > Plants > Roots > Nodule | place: USA... | reverse complement strand
TTTATTATTTTTGAATGATTTATGTCACATTTAATGCTGCTGCTATGGTCTTCTAATGCTTTTATGGCTCACCTTCGTATTTTGTTTGTTTTTATTAACATTTTTTGACAGGATCTGAGGGTTGCTTTCAAGCTATTTAATTCTTTTCTATACCCTTCCATGCTTGATTTATTATTATTTCTGCATATAAAGTTCCTTGATACTCACCCTCATTCTACAATTTATTGTCTATAACGACCTCATTCAATGTTTTTGGTTTCTGTGCTTTAATTATTTTGGAACTTTTCTTTCATTCTTTCCATATATTTTCCTATTTTTACACCTGCTTACTTTTCTTGTGTATGAGCTCTAGTTATTTCATGTTTTTGGTAGGTTATTTTGGTGTTTAATTTAACCAATTTTCACTTAATTTCTTTATAATCTAGTTAAATGTACATTATTTTCTTTAGACTTTAATTTAATCTAACATTGTTTAAATTGGAAATTTCGCAGACGATTATTACTCAGTACTCAAGCAAATTGGCTAAAGTATTTGGAAAATCTAGTGGTGGAAGTGGAAAGCTTAAAGTAATATTCCATGATTTTCCAGGAGGTGCAGAAGGTTTTGAGCTGATGTTAAGATTCTGTTATAACAATGGAAAAGGTAATTTAAGTCCTTCGAATCTGTTACTCGCGCGTTGTGCTGCTGAATACATGGAAATGAATGAGTCTGTCAAAAATGTTTCTAACTTATTGGATCAAACTGAAAAATCGTTTCAAGGGATTAGTTATTGGTCATGGTCAGAAATTTTAATTGCTTTGAAGCAGTGCCAGAATTTGCTAGTTGATGATTCTTCTGTGATGCTTGAGAAGTGTTTGGATGCTGTAGTTGGGAGGTTGGTTTCGGCAAGTGAAGCAAGTCCGTGTCCATCGAGTTGTTCAAACGACAGTTCGGGGATTAGGTTTTCGTGTGACTCGAAAAGTACTGAGAGTATAAAGACGAATTTCACTCGCTCGACATGGTGGTTTGAAGATCTCTTGTTTTTGACTCCCCAGATGGTTATCATGTTGGTAAAGTCAATGCTTTCGAGTAAATTGGATCATTATGTTATAAGTAGGTTTCTTCTGTATTATCAGAAGGCGAAATTCGCCACTGCTACTACAGATGAGAAGTGCAAAATCATTGAAATGGTCATAGATATGCATTACGAAATAGACCGAAGTTCTGTTTCTTTGAAAACATTATTCGGGATTCTTCGGGTGACTCTGTGTTTGAACATAAGTAAATGTAGTAGGAATAAGTTGGAGATTATGATCGGTTCACAATTGGATCAAGTAACATTGGACAATTTGCTTGTTCCATCTCCCTATGGAATAAACTACTTATATGATGTGAACCTTGTTCTGAGATTTTTGAAAGCGTTCCTGCGGCAAGGAACTGGTGCGGTTGCTCCCGTTCGGATGAGGAAAGTTGCTAGCTTAATAGATTTGTACATAGCTGAAATTGCACCTGATCCTTGTTTAAAAACTTCAAAGTTTTTGGCTCTTGCTACAGCTCTTCCAGATTCTGCTAGGGATTCTTGTGATGAACTCTACCATGCAATGGACATGTATCTCGAGGTATGATGATTCTTTCCACTTTGAATTTTAAATTTTGAAGTATATAACTTTGGCCATTTAGTTAACTACTTGATTAGAAAGTGAGTTTAATACTGTTGACAGTCGACTTGAAATATGGTCTAGCTACTGCTTATAAAATCTTAGTAATTCTCTCCTTACAAGCCGATTAGTTTTGTAGGGTCGTGTTAGGTCAAAACTCTAAATTGTAACATAGTAGATTTGAATGCCGAATGCCCTTATCCAAAATTGGCACATATCTTTGCTAACAATATAATTTAATTCATATGAACCAACAGTGTGACGATTTTTCACACTTGTCAATCAATCACAATTGTCAGATCACTAAAAATATTCGACTTTAATCACATCTACATCAAAACAGTTGTAATACGGTCATTAACGTCATCTTTATTAATAATAACTTCCTCTTCTGTTATAGGTACATCCTCAACTCTCACAAGATGAAAGGATAAAGATATGTTGTGGTTTAAATTACGAGAAACTTTCACCCCAAGCATGCCTACACCTTTCAAAGAACACGAAATTTCCATCGAAATCAGCAGTTCAAGCTCTCATATCTCAACAATCTAAGCTAAAAAATTTACTCCTTACTACTACTACTCCCATTTCAACTCCATACAATGATTCTTTGTGTGGTTCAAGTGGTTCTTCTCAAAAGGGAAAGAAAGAAAAAAGCAATGAACAAGTTGTGTTATATGCCGGAAATTTTGATATTCAACCTGATAATGAGAAAATGAAAGAACATTTGCAAGGAATGCAGTGGAGAGTTATGGAATTAGAGAAAGTATGTAAGAAAATGCAAACTCAGATGGCTAAGATGACAAAATCAAAAGCATCTGGTCATAGTTATGGTAAATCTTTGCCAAAGCTATGTTCATGACTCTGAGTTTTCTTTTTCTTTTATATTCTCTTTTGTAATTCACATTTGTATAGTAAAGGTATCAGTTTTGTGTGTATTGTACTGCTTAATTGATGTTGGTTGGGTAAGAACACTGCTATTTGATTGTACAGTCACTAAATAATGGAAAAGTTTTCGAATTTGTGAGCCTGTTATCCAATATGTACATTTAACTTTTCCATTAGGCCTAAAGCAACGTTATAACCAAGTAGTTGAGTTCAAGTAACTATTGAACTTCAGTTAAGTCCTGAGTGAAACAATCATTGTCCAAACTTAACTTACTTCTCCGCAGAACTTTGTATTACTTGGGTCTGTTTTCCCTAAAAACCAGAAGTCAGACCCACGTAGGAATAAGGAATATATCAATATTAACATGCCTCTAGAGCACATATAATGTGTTTTTTTAACGTAAATATTAGTATTGTTGTTAATTTTGATGCTAGCCGACCTCACTTAGTGGATAAGGCTTGGTTGTTGTTAGTTTTGATGTTGGAGATGGCCAGAATCGATCTTGACCTCGTCACTCAACTCATTGACTCCCACCAAACCATTGTTATGTTCTTCAAGAGCACATATCGTCAGTGCGAGGAGCCCTTCATGGGCTGGGGCGGGTCAGGGCCCACCCATTTTTATTTTTATTTTTAAAAGAGTTGTGCTATTTATCAAGAAAGCAAATGTCCCGAATGTATAGCGAAGAATACACAGCCGTTGGATCCTAAAACTGTTTAAAATACACATAGTAGACGAAAATGAATAAAAGTCAGCAGCAATACAATTAAGCCTGTCAGGATGTTGTCGGGATAACAAAATTCGCGATATCTAGCATTAGTCTTTTTAAAATTAACAACTATAGGTCTATTTTGCGAGATTTTAAACAATTTTGCGACGGTTTCATAAGTGACATACGTGATTTTTGTCCTGCTTATAGTTGGTTGGTTAGCGGAAGTTTACAAACCTTCTAATTCGCGGGGGTTTCAAACATCCCTAATAGTGTATGTTAACTGAAAATTCCTACAATTAATAGTTGTATTATACAATAAATGGTTTCATAATTTATATTAATACAAAAATATGTAATTCATTTTTCCAAAGTACTCACCCAAGCATTTTAGTCAAACTCTACCACTTCAACTTATTGCTTAATGCTTATGCTTATTACAACTTAAATTTTATGTTTATATATTAGAGTTTATTTTATTGACCTATCCCCTTTTTTTTTTTATATAGTTGTACATAGAATAACCATGCACAAAGTTTAGCTACATTTCTCAAAATCCAATTTCTCATTATCTCTCAATTGTGAACCATGATCTTGAAGTAATCACTTTTATTCTATTTTTTTATGCGTTCTGCATGTAAATCAAAGTTGACCCACAGTTTGTGGAAGTAAAAATATGCCTCCTAGATCATGGTTTCACATCAAGTTTCAACTTTCAAGTCAACTATTAAAATTGTGATTTGTTCGCTAACCACTATAGATGAAGACAAAGTGGCAGTTGAAATGCCTTTTTTGATACAAAAGTATAAAGGCAATTGCTAGAGGGGGCCATCTAGCTACTGTTATCACCTTCCAAATTCCACCACTATGAAATGCCTGCAAGATTATTATGAATTAAGCACATGGCTAAAGTCCAATTAATAGGATTAACCCATTATCTTCAAGAGGCTCATAACTTAACTACAGCATTGAACATTTTTATCTATTTAATATAGAATTTTTAACATTATTACGTACTTTTAGGAGCTTACGTCCACAATAATTTTTTCTATCGAACTTATTCGATGTCAATATAATCATTTTCTTTACGACTTTAGCACTTTACTCATCTTTCAATATTTGGTGAAGCACCTTCATCCATAGTTCAACTCTCAATAAAAACACTAATTGTTAGGACTTAAGCATACAAAGATGGTCTAACCCAAAAGACTAGTCAATTAAATATGAGAACATCATGACTTAAGTATCAAAGTGTACACTTATATCAACTCAATGTGGGACTTCTAACATAACTTAGTTCATAAAACTCTATTTTTTGTGCACTCTCATGTAAGTCTTTGAGATTATATGTATTTCGAAAGGGTCATTGACTCTATTCAATCGTTGAGATCCCTATATTTAACCACTTACTATCAATGAAGTCTTTAGATTTTAACAACTTACTATCAATTGGTGTATAAGTTTATTCACTTACTATCAATTTAGCCCCTAATATATTCTCTGCGGGACTAATATGAATAGAATTTGATCAAATCAGTGACATTTTTTAAACATTCACAAAAATCAAGAACCTATTTCTGAGTGTTGTACAAAGTCAAATGCTAATTTGACGGTTTACAATATTTTTTTGCAATAAAATTTCTTTTTTTAGTCATAAATTCCTATGAGTTTTTTTTTAAAGGACAAAGTCCTATGAGTTAATTTGTTGAGAAATGTGATTTCTTAATACGTTAGGAATACTATTTTATCATACCCAACTTATTAAAAATTCAAAATACTAGAATTAAAAAAAATAATTATAATGTATTAAACTTTTTATTTTGGGAAATATTTATTTTTAATTTGTCATACAATCAATCTTTTAGTTAAATAATAACATCATAATTTTTTAAATGAATAAGAAATTATTTTTGAGAAAAACAATAATTCACACATCTAATTATTTGAAAAAATAAACTTATATTTAAAGATAGAGCTACATTCTATAAAAAAAAAAAATAATAATAATATAGAGCTACAAGCACTTTAAGATCAAGACAAGAATATACTACTTGTTTTTTTTTGTTTTGAAGAAGCTAAATTAGCCCACCTAAATTGGCGCTGAGGAGAATCGAACCTGAGACCTCGAGAGGAGCACACTTCCAGGTCTCAAGCCAATACTACCACATACCAACCCAAGTGGGTTTAAGAATATACTACTTGTTGACACAGATTCCAAACCAATTACGTAGAAAATTAGGTATAAGTTGTGCATGATGGTCCCATGAGTTTGTTGCAAATTTTAAAAAGGAGGTAGCTGCCTATACTTTTTATTCTGCTTCATTTTCATTCTTGCCTTTGTTAGGTGTAAGTGTAACTAATTCACACGCATTATCACTGCCACTCACTTGTACTAAACGCATGATGCCATGATGTTTAAAATTTAAGCTTCGAGGGTCAATTGTGACTGATGCAGGATCACAGTCATGGTATGATACATTTGTGGCAACTGTTTTTTTTTTTCCTTAGGGGATTTATATATGGCAACTAATATAGTTGAAATGTTAGGTTTGCATATGGTTTCATAAAGTTTAGAAGAGTTGAGCTTCGAGGCTCATGAGGATTAGGCAGACATAATGTTCAAAGAATTTTTACAGAGATGCTTATAAATCAATCATTCATCAGAAATGTCTTTCAAAAAGATATTTACCGATCAAACTTTGCTGATAAGTCAACTTATTACCAACTGAGTCAACTTTCATCGAAAATATATAATTTTATACCTTAATAAATAAACATTTATAAAAAAAAAACTTTAATACATAAACCTTTAATGGCGGCGACGACAACAGATGCTCAAATGACTGATTGTATCTCAAATATGATTATGATTGTTATTATTGTATTCAATTTTGTCCATTGTCTAAATATCACATTCCTAGTTGTGTTTTTCAACAATTTATGCATTGGCCTACATGCCAGTAAAGAGTTAACTTTATAATCTTCTTTAGGATAAATTGACGACCTATTTAAAGTCTTTGTAGAAAAATAAAGGCAAAATTACACTTTTAATCCCTTAACTTAATTTCAGGTAACAATTTGGTCATTTATCTTTTTTCATTTCAATTTGGTCCTTTTTGTCCATTTTCATATGAATTTTTAAGCTTAAAATTCATGATTTTATTTTGTTGTGGTCTTTCAGTCTTCAAATCTATGATCCTCGTCTATATTTGCATAAGAATATAAGATTTGAAGCTTGAAAATGTATATGAATATGAAAATGGACAAAAAGGACCAAATTAAAATGAAAAAAAGATAAAGGACCAAACCGTTACTTGAAATTAAATTAAGGGACTAAAAATATAATTTTGCCAAAAATAAATTATCATTTTAGTCACTTTTTTTTCTTTCTAAAAAGTTAGATTATTCCATCAAATATATTTATATTTTTTAAACAAAATTAGACTTTATATTTATAAAACTCATATCGATGGTACAAATTTTCACTCTAGAAAGAATTTCAGATATACCAAAAATTTTGTCTAAAGTTTCGTAAGTACAATATAAGTAGTAAATGATACAGAGCTAATTTTTGCTACTAGACTATTTAAAAAAAAAAATACGAAGATTAGAATAGAGCTAAAAAATATCACACAAAACCACACGTTATGGTTAGATTTAATATAAGGGGTTAGACTTTCACAACATGAAAAATCAATGTTTAAATCTTGATATATATATATATATATATTGTACAACAAAGCTCGAATAGAATTACCGGAGGAAACCTACATTAAAAATGTCATATAAAACCTATTTTTTAATATAACTGACCAAAGCTAAACTTGGACCTTAAGTTTATTTTTTCGTAGTTAAAATGTTCTTTTGGGCATCACTTTTTTTAATAATTCATAATTTTGATATCTCATTTTAAAATTAAGTTGCTCTTTTAAGTATCTATTTTCAATATAAATATAATGTTCTTTCATGAACTAAATATTCATACGACAAAGGAATGACAAGGTAGAACATATGTTTTTGTGGAATTGAGACCTCTTTATTTTTAAATAAGATCGGGTGAAAGAACAATCTTGACCTATGAATATTGAAAATTGCTTCTCAGACATATAAAACTTTCTAATAACACATAAGAATTCCTAAAAAGACCCCAGCGATAGTTAATTACCGTTCAGGAAACCGGCAGCAGTTAACTACCGTTGTGGCCAGCGGTAGTTAGCTGCTGCTTCGTTTTCCCCCCAAAACCAGAAAACTCTTACCTCCTATTCACTCATCACTATACCATACCTCAAAAAAATCCCCATTTCAAATATTTTTTGTCAAAATCTTGGTTCCAAATCATTGTTGATGGATTGCTAGGACGTTTCTACACATAATATACATAAAAAAACAGGTATTGCAACGTTAAACTCGTTTACATTTGATTGATTTTGCTGTTTTTATTTTGTTCTGACATGCACTCCAGCGGTAGTTAATTGCTGCTGGGGACTTGAAAAAAATTTCAGTTTTTCAAATGGCAGTGCCACTGCCTAATTGTTTATGTTCTTATATGATATTTGATACATGTTAATTAATTATTTTAGCAATTATATGTTGTTTATTTATAGATATGGTTGAGAAAGCGAGTGATCAAAAACCTAGTGTTGTCGATTCCACTAAGGTTGAAGCTCCCATTAAAGTTGAAGCTTCCGTGAAGGTTGAAGCTTCCGTTAAAGTGGAGGCTTCAAGCGTTAATTCCGGTGTGTGGAAACTTTGTGACAACGAAGTGGACACAACTCATTTCTTTTCGAGCCGAGAGACATGGAAAGATAAAGACGAATTGCTCGGTTGGGTTAGTCGACAAGCAAATAGGGCTGGATTTACGGTTATTATTAAAAGATCTTGTGCAATTAGAAATCCTATGTTGGAGTTGGTTTGTGAACGGAATGACGAGCACAAAGTACCGAAGAAAAAAGTGAAGCATGAAGCAACGGGATCAAGAAAATGTGGGTGTTTGTTCAAGGTGCGTGGATATGCCGTCAAGGAAGACAATGCTTGAAAATTGGCTATTCTTAATGGTGTTCACAACCATGAGATGATGTCATATTTATCAGGGCACCTTCTTACGGGAAGATTAATAGAGGATGACAAGAAGTTTGTACATGACTTGACCAATAGTTCGGTGAAACCAAAAAATATTTTGACAAATTTGAAGAAGAAAAGACAAGAGTTCATGACAAATATCAAGCAAGTCTACAATGAACGTCATAAATTCAAAAAGGCAAAAAGAGATGATATGACGGAGATGCAATATCTAATCTCAAAGTTAGAAGAGAATAAATATGTTTATTTCATAAGAGAAAAAAGTGAAAGTCAAATTATTCAAGACATATTTTGGACTCATCCAACATCGGTAAAGTTGTTTAACAAGTTTCTTTTGATAATGGATTCCACGTACAAAACCAACTTGTACAGGATACCATTGTTTGAAATTGTTGGAGTCACCTCAACCTATTTGAAATATTCGGTTGGTTTTGCATTTATGACGTCTGAGAAGGAGGATAACTTTACTTGGGCTTTACAAATGTTGCTTAAACTTCTTAAACCAATAGTGATATGCCTAAGGTGGTAGTGACTGACAGAGATAGGGCTTTGATGAATATCGTAGCAAATGTTCTCCCCGATAGTAGTGAAATACTTTGTTATTTCCATGTTGGGAAAAATGTTAGAGCAAAAATCATCACCGATTGTAAAGTGAATCAAAAGGTTGTCATAGTGGATGGGCAAAAGAAGCTTGTCGAAGAGGTGGAACATAGTAAGATAGTTGATACCATATTTGATGCATGGGAAAAATTGGTTGAATCTCCTACCCAATAGTTATATGCAAGTAATCTAATGGAGTTCCAAGATGCTTGTAAGAATTATCCAAAGTTTCTTCACTATGTTCGAACTACCATTTTGGACACTTTGAAGGACAAAATAGTGAGGGCATGGACAGACCTTGTGTTACATCTTGGGTGCAAGACCACAAACAGAGTTGAAGGAGCTCATGGTAGAGTGAAGGAATATTTGTCCACCTCCAAGGTTGATTTGGGTACTTGTTGGGAAAAAATAGATGAGATGTTGGTAATCCAATTTGGGCAGATACAATCATCGTTTGGTAGGAGCGTTATGGTCTTAGAACATAGACATGTCATCTTGTGCTATGGTTTGGGGGGTAACATGTCTAGCCAAGCCATGAACTTTATTTTTGTGGAAGAAGAGCGTGCTAGGAAAACCTTATGCATAGACAAGAAAACTTGCGGTTGTGTTCAAAGGACGTCGTATGGCCTACCTTGTGCATGCTTCATTTCAATGAAAATCCGTCACAACAAGCCCATTCGATTGGATGAGATACACCCGCATTGGCATAAGTTGTATATGGGTGAAGAAGAAAGTAATGAAGACTTGTTTTCGGTCGCGGAGGAGTAGAGTGGTATTCAAGAACGTCTCAAAAGAGTTCCATACCAAATGAAACTAGAGATCAAAGTGGGTTTGCGGTTGTTAGCCTTTCCGGAGACCACAATATTGTCATCATCTCCAAGAAAGGTACCAACCAAAGGAGCAAAGAAAAAAACTCAAATCTACACCAAAATCGACACGTAGGGTCCCATCTTTGTGGGAGACTATTGATTCTCAACATCCGGAAAGTCAATCTTCACCACCAAAATTCATGAGACCATATATTGAGATAATTGTGGATGTTATTGGCGATGAGAATTGTAGGTTTAGGGCTATAGCCGAATCCTTGGGTTTAACGGAAGAAAGACATGTTATGGTGCGGAGAGCACTTATTCAAGAGGTGAAAGAGCATAGGAATGAATACATCGAGATATATGCGGGTGAGGACCGTTATAACTACATCTTGAATGGATTGCATCTTCCCCAAAATGGTAGTGGTTTTGCACCTCCCGATAAATGGTTGACATTGCCGGATATGGGTCACATCGTTGCAACTTATTACAATCGGCCGGTGGTGGAGATAACTAACCTTGATATTGGAGTCTCAGAAACTTTGTTCCCACTTAGAGGTAGGCTTCCGGTTAACCCGAAAAGCAACATGATTTGCCTTGGTTTAATCCCAAGTCTTTTTTTCCTTCTTTTGTTTAAAAATGATTGCCCATTATCTCCATCATCTACGAAATGGAAGCTACACAAGAGTGAAGAGGCGGCAACATGGGAGGCTGAATTTTTGGATCAACACAATCTTTTCCAAACACTCATGAATATTGAGAAATGAGAGAGTTTGGTTTCACCAAAAAAAAGAAACAAATCAACATCATCCTATTTTGTGTGACACTGCGGTTAAAGGAAATGAAGAATTTGAAGATCTTGTGGAACATTTAGATGATTTAATTTCATTAGATGAAATATGACACTCTCTTTTTGGTTGGTGTTCATCCTTTACTCGTCGGGGCGAGTTGCTCTCTGACAGCATACTCTGTTTCGTGTTATCGCGTCTTTTGAACACGTTTCTGTTTTGAATTGGCCTTTGGTGTAAATATTAAAGTTTTAGATAATTGTGTTAACTTTCCAGTGGCTTTAGTTTGACTGAAAAATGATTTTTAGATTTTGAGTTATGATGAAAACACTCCAAGAAGGTCTTGGTGAAATTTTACGAAAATTCAATCGTTTCTAAGTCAATCCACAACTTATAGTTTGTTTCCAAACTTCAAAACTTGAGTACTAAAGAGTTAAATTAAGGTGTTTAAGAGCATTTAACCTATGATATGATGGATCTAACTTGGTTTTGTTTTTGAAAATGAATTGGTTTTGCAAAATGATACCATGAGACGAACTTGGTGAATTTTATGATTCTATTGTATTTGGCCGGTGAAACGTACATGTATACTCTACTGCACTTATATGTGATCTAATTGTATACATAGTTGAGGAATTGGAACGTGTTTTCTTAGTTTTGATTCAATGGTCCCAATTGTTTTAAAGTTGTAAAATGATAGACAAACTTTGTCGAAAATGATCTTTAAGGCCGAATACTTTGAAAATCTTTTGTGAATAGCTTTATATGATTATATGAGGATGTATGAATGATTGATAGGTGTTGAATATGATGTTTATCATGGTGTGATGTATTTTCTCCTTTACTTGGATTGTGAGAAATCGTATGATGTTGTTGAATTATATCGATGTTGGCGAATACATATATGTTGATTGATTGTGATATTGATGGTGAATACATATATGGTAATTGATTGTGATATTCTCGGTGAATTCATATATGCCTAGTGTTGGTGATCTTGTTAGTGATTGCATCTATGCTAAATGAAAGGTGATGATGTGGTGAATTGTTTGTGTGAACATATGCATTTTTGTTGAGTCATATGTTCATGCATACATGACTGATGGTTACAGATTTTATATCCAAATTGTAAGACGGGTGTGAAATCTTACATATGATGTGCAGTTGGCATCATGGGGTGACGACCTAGACGTTGTTGGCGACGGTACCGCATGCATCAAGAAGAGTCTAGAACATTGCAGGCATTTGAATAGTTGATGAGTCATGTCATAATTGAATATGTGACTTGGTGAATTTGTGCATTGGTGAAATTTGGTGAATGTTGTGATTATGTGGATTGGTGTATATGTACATTGGTGGATTTTTGTTAATGATTGTGAATATTTGAGCTAGCTCTAATTGCATGTCTTACTTGCTTGTGCTTATACACTTGGTGAATCTATTTGATGATAATAATTTTGGTAATAGTAATGAGGTGAGAATTGTATATGTATATGTATATATATATATATATGTATGATTTGGTGATTCCTTTGATAATGATGATTGCTTGTTTATAACTTTGAAATGATGAATTGTACTTGTTGAGTAAAGTATGCTAAATGAAGAATAAGGTGAGTAATCCTTTCATTGATTGATGTTGATAAATGATGAGCTTATGTTGATGACTTGTTTGAGATTAAATATGTTTGCTATGCTATGTTAGTATTGTGATAGCTTATTGTGTACGGAATGAGGGATAATAATCATGTGATGTTAGTATTCTAAGAGGGATGGGTATGTATATGTGATATGCATGAATCCTTGAATGCTTATGTTTGTTTATGTTGATTATGATTGATGTGAAGCTAACCCCCAGTGGTCTTGGACCGCCTACCTATTTGTATGAATGGGTAGATGGCGTGCAGGAGTAGTTGTTGATTGCTTGGTGAGTGCTTGGATAGCGGAAGCTATCTCCGTTATCAGTCTTTGGAGTCTTAGAATAGACTATGATCTAGGTTGTCTGTCTTTATGATTATTCTAGATTTACTATGTTGGATTTATGTTATTGAGTTTTTGCCCATGTGTCGAGACTTGGAGATTTTATATGATGATGTATATTGATCGTATGACATGTATATTTTGGAGATGTATTGATTTATATCCGCTGTGACTATTGAAAATTTTATATATGCATGATGTTGGATTTTTGTTGAAGACGTAGCGTCTATTTCTTGAATATATGTTTTATTCGCGTGTTTTATCGCTTTAATAGAAATAGGGCGTTACAATCACAGTGCAGACTGCACTTTTTTTTTTACTGGTATGAACGGTAGTTAACTACCGATGGCCTCAGCGGTAGTTAACTGCTGCCGATTTCCTGAACGGTAATTAACTACCGTTGGTGGCTTTTTCGAAATTTCCATATATTATTAGGATGTTTTTTAAGTGAGAAAAGCAATTTTCATGAATATTTAATTCTACACTGTCATTCTTTTCTCCAATGGCATAGGTATCATTACTTCCAATGAAGCCTTTGATGGTGTAGAACACCTGCAGGAGCCTTTTATGAACTAATCATCTCTTCATGTCTACCTTACTTCAATGTAGCCTTTTATGTTTTTTAAAAAGAGGAAATTACACCCCCTCCTCTCAAAGATGCTTGAATTAGAGTCCTTTCTCTCACGTTAAAATATACACTCCTCTCATCTCTTATTCAAAATATATTAGAAAACATTTCACTCCCCTCCCCTAAAAGAAACTTGAATGACATTCCTCTCCCATCTTATATTAAAATATACACTTTACTTCCTCAATAACTGTTTTTATTTCTAATAATATAAAAATAAATAAATTAACACACTTAAGAAAAATAGTATTGCGGTCTATTTTAATATAATCAAAATTTGAACACATATTTTTCGCTATTTTTTATTCACAATTTCATTAACATATAGTTTTAAATCCTATTATAAAATATGAAACCACTGAAAATAAAATTAAAATATGTGAAAAATTACTAAAGACAATAAAGTATGATTATTAAAAAGTTAGTTTTATACTCTAAATTATAAAATTGATAGGAAAATATTTAAATTTAATTATCATTGACATTTAAATTATAAAGAAATGAATTTTTAGGTGATTTATGTTTTTGGTTGCTGCAATCTACAATATATTTTTTTATCTTTGTAATTATGTTAGCTATGTTTTTCGTCTCTATCATGTTGCAATTGTACATTGGATGTTGACGTGACATTTTTTATGCGACAACTCATTGTCATGTGGCAATTTCAATTATCCAAATTTCATCCATGTCAGTAGATTCAATGTGACTTGAATATCCATGACAAAAAAAGAAGATGAAATCTTAAATTGTAGGAGTAGCATGTATAGATTTTTTCAAAAGAAATAAAAAAAAAATTGCTCAAATGTACATATCTCCATGTATATATAGACCGCATATGCAATGATTTACAAGAAAATAAAGAGGATCCAAATTAAAGATATACATTACCTACCATTCGTGATAGGGGGTCAAGTTCCACAAGGTCATATATAAATCACATAGAACAAGTTCAAGATACTATTCAATTGTTAAAAGAAATAAAAACTTTGTTTATGAGAGAAATAAACACAAATATTATATTATTAAAATCCCTTTACAAAATTTATTTTTAAATATGAATCTAACTATTCTCGTTTATATTTATCTCTTTTATAATAATATTAAAATGGAGGGAACTCAATTCACATGGTAGTGCCTTTTTCTTCTACATGTAATCCAATTTGGTGGAATGGCTATCTTCATTATATTGGATGGTTGATGAATCAATTAAGGGTGAAGTTATTAGAAAAGAAAATCTACCATTTTCCTTTCCTAGAACCGCTAAGGGGTTGCAAATTGCAAATAATGTTATTCTTTTCGCCGTTAATGTGAGGATCTCTGTGATGAATGATATGTAGGTCCATTTATAAGTATTTTATGAGTCTTTAGGTAACCTCAAAAGTCCAATTCACTAAACTTTAATTTTTGTTTATCTACAATTTTGTTAAGTGTAAGTTCTCTTTTCTTTTACATATATGTTTGTAAATGATGCATTGATATCTTTTAATTATCAATATGTAATCAAATATTTAACTATACATTAATAGCTGGAATAGCTCAGTCGGTTAGAGCGTAATTGCAATAATAAATTTTTTTTCTCATCAAGAAAAATTATTGGTCCCATTGTTTTATGCCACCAATTTTACTTTTTTTTTCTTCTTTTTTTGAAGGAACCACCAATTTTACTTAGCAGTTACACTGGGGAAGATGGAAACTGTGTTGTCTTCTTATCACACCGTCCCTAAACTCTTAGCCTTATTATGAAGAGAGAAAAAAAATTAGGGTAAAGAGGGAAGCTTGCGTAACACTTTGGTTTGTAATTTCCTATTGCAGTGTCTTTGTGTCAACGTAAAGTTATCTATATTTCTCCTTAAAGTATAATACGACATGCACTGACCAAGAATGTCGAGTCATAATTTTGATCAAGTTGGTTAATGATGAAACCTAGTTCATTATGCAATTATTATGTACCAAAAGTTTTATTTAGGCTAAATTGCATTTTTGGTCCCTTAACTATTTAGGTAGTATCGTTTTGGTTCCTTAATTAAAATTCGATTTATTTTGGTTCCTTAACTTCTCTCCGTTACACATTTTGGTCATTTCCGTTAGTTTTAATTCAAAAACGTTAGGTTTTCTTCATTTTCTTCTAGAATTTTTCTGGGATTCTTGTTGTTGAAGGTTGATGGAGATGATATGAAGATGAAAAAGAGGAGAAAAAGATGATGAAAACCTAACGTTTTTGAATTAAAACTAACGGAAAGGACCAAAATGTATAACAAAGAGAAGTTAAGGGACCAAAATAAATCGAATTTTAATTAAGGGAACAAAGTGATACTACCTAAATAGTTAAGGGACCAAAAATGTAATTTAACCTATAATATATCACTTAAAAATAAAATGCAAAATAATAAATTATATGCTACAATTTGAATATAATGCAAGCTGAGTTTGAGAATGAGTTGTATTGACACTTATTTATTCACTAAAAACAAAGGAAAAGATACCATGACACACAAAGTTGACAGAGAAACCGTCAGATTATACGGTTCTTATTTTTTATTTCTTTTATCTCTCTCTCTCTTTTCTAATCAAACTAGTGAACCGAATCCTCTCCTTTGAACTTAGAGAATATGCGAAGAAGAGAATACGAATCGATATTTAATTTGGTTTTCTATATGATAATATTTGGCATAATACTCTTGAAGTGCATAAATTAGATAAATGTTGCATCATTCATAAGTTTGTTTTTACCATTGGGATAAATAAATCACAACTTTAAATTAAATGATATATAATAGTGAAAATCAAATTTATGCATGGTGTAACACTATTTTATTTATGCATGACGTTTACTAGTGTAGGACCTGAACAATGAGCATGAGAAAACAGCACAATGAAAAAGCACATTCATATATACCAGATGTGGCGGGGCGAAAATGATTAACTGTGGAGTACCGTGACGGGAATTTTTAAAGTATATATCCACTTTAAAGTTTTAAAAACATATTAAGGGTCCATTATTCCAAAAGTAATCAAACTTTAGCCATATAATGTGATAAATAAAATATAATAAGTTATGTGAATTGTATACTTTGATCACTTTGCTTGATGAGTCAAAAAAAACAGTTCAATGCATAGCTCATGGACAAAAATGTCTATGTGGCAATGCAAAAAAATACATATAGTGTAGTGTGATTGATGCAGCTTTTTATAAAGGAAAATTTTATAACTTATAATACTACGAATTGGCAATACTATATTTTAAATAACAGAAATGATAGGCTGCGGAAATATTACTATTTTTTTTCTTTAAAGAAGACTGCGGAAATAAGTTTTGAAACTTCATTTCGTTACATTTTTTTTGGGCAAAGGAACTTCACTTCTTTATAAAAAAAAAAGAAGAAGATGTTTTGACCCAAAAAATTGACATTAAATTGCGACATCAATTTAGATGGTTAAATGGTTAATGCATTTTAAAAATGTATTTGTTACGTTCCGTCGAAGATTAATAATTAAATACAACAGAATATTATAACTCATATTTGATGTTTTGATTGTGAGGTAGTGAAGCCGAAGATTGGTACCTTTGTAATCTTAACAGGAAGGGCTGCCTATAATTTCAAGGATATATAATGCTAAGTATAGTGACAGAAATCATCCCGAAATCTTGAAGAATGTAGTTTATTGGCTAATTAACCCCACCACAGCATGTATTCCTCTTTTTAATTTCCTTAAGCTTCACTTGGTTAAGGTTTCGTGCAATTATTTGTTAGTGCCATAAGCATTAAGGTAAAATGCAATCTGATGTCAAGCATACCACTTTATATATCCACAGCACCTATCAACTTAAATCTGAAGTGCTACTTATAGCTAATAGATGTTATTTTGTAGAAAATGGGGAAAGATTCATCATGAAGTCAATGCATCTGTTCAAGCCATTTCAAATCATTATCTTAAAGTGGAAAATACCAAGTGTCCACACATGACATCGTGTTCCAAGCACCCAAATGGTTTTTATGAATGGATTTATTTTGCTTCATGAATAGAGCAGCATTATTATTATAAATTAATATATCAAAAAGTCAACCAGTGTGTCCTTTTGCTTGCGTTTAAGACAGCTATATGTGTAAAAAGAAATCTATTTAGTGGTAATATAATTGAGAAAATGTTGATTACTTACCTAAACCTTCATATATGCTAACGACTGTGACCGTTCTCAGAGCACAAGTCTTTGATCCAAGTGAGTAGGGTTGATAATAGGTGGGGTTCTAGCCAAACTTTGCTAGTCACCTAGTCATCGTAGACTTACTTTTAGGTTTGAATCTAATCGTTTTGAAAAGTGATATAATCTGTTAGCTTGCTTAAAAATTTATTTCACATCAATGTTTTACATAAGTAATTTGCATATATGTTTAAGTAGAATAACAAATTAATAAATCAATGAAATTATGTTTTATTTTGACATTTAACATAACATTTTAGAGAACATAACTCAATATGATATCGTATTTCAATTTTAGTTTATAATTAAAATGCAACAAATTAATATAAACTAATAAACTTAAAATATTAAAAAGTTTAACAAATTTATAATTTAATAAAAAATACAACTCAAATATTGATGTACCCTTTTAATGTTTTCGGAATCTTTATTTTTTTTATACATTTTAGATCAAATAATCGGCCAATTTAATAAAATATTCAAAAACATATTTCTTATGATGAGTTTTTTTTTTTTTTTTTTTTTTTAAATTTTTAGCATAGAACGGATTATAAGTTTTTTTGATAGAAAGCGCAGACCATAAATGGGTGGACTGAAAATCCCAATCGAAGAGCAGCCCATCCACCACATTTAAGGCCAGTAAACAACTTAACAAAGTAAGTTCGTCCACTTTGCCATCGCTGGAAAACACTTATTGTTTCCACCCTTTAAACCTGACTTAGATTATGAAATCTAAAATGTTGGGTCTAGAGGGTGTTTTTCCACCGTTCAGACTATATAAACTAAAATATTGTAAGACGCACGATAAATTAATATAGTGAAAGGAAAAAAAAACTATCTAAAAACTAATCACCTAGTAATGTCAATATTATAAGGCTAGACAAGCTGTGTATGTGACTTTTAAGTGGTGCAGTGATGCATGCCATTTCTAAATGCAAGAAACTTTACTTGACAAAATTCAAGTGACATCCCCCAATCTCCATCCACATGCAGACACACTTCTATTCAAGTGCAGGCAACTGTCGTGAAATTGAGTAAAAACTGTGTTTCTTTAAGCGTTATTCTTCTTCTTACAATTTGATTATGCACTTTAATTAAGAACAATTGTCTTATCACTTTGTACTATCAAAATTCTAGACATAATTTAGGGACTATAAACTTTACAATTGTCTAGATAAAAAATTCATGAGAAATCAAAACTTGTTCGATTCGGTTAATAATGTGTAGGAATACGTGGCCCAGCCAATTCAAGTTCAACCAGAACCAGTCATCTCTTTTAGAAAATAAAAATTGAAAAGGTTCAATTATTGAAAGTAATTAACAAAAAACCCACCATCAAGATTCAAGATTCACAATGTATTGAATTTGGTTATGCAAGAGAAAAGAATCTAAATTGAATCCTATCCTATCTAAATCGAATGGAGATGAACCGACGCAGAAGGAAGGACACGTTCTTCTCGGGTCATTGTTAATGTGGAAGAGTTCTGGAACAAATGAGTGATATCAGCAAGAGGGTTCCTCTTCATCTTTCTTTCAGTACTATTCTTCTTCTTATTTTCCCCATTGGTATAAACTGGAGAGATGTTCTCTTTGTTGCTCTCAATAGACATTGTTGAATAAGAGACTCAGCAACACAATGGAAGAGGGTATGTATTTAAACATCATTGTTTTAGAGGGAAGAATGAAAGAAAAGGAGGGAGAGAATTTTCAACAAATGGAAAAACTTGAAAGCAAAAATGGGACAAAGAGGGAAACATTGAAAGGAATATTTGAATATTTGGAGGTAAATTAAACAGTGAAACTGAAAATGTTTGAAGGGTAATGGAAGGAGCCAAAAGTATTTAGCCTTAACATATTCATGATTCATTTACTTCTGAGGTAGATTTTTCATATTTTAATGCTTTCAAAAAACCACTTACGGAAATATCATAAATGAATTGACCAAGATTTTTTGTTTGAAAATTGAATTGGCCAAGTTGATCGCCAATAAACAATTTACAAATAGTTCCTTCAAAAAACAAAATTACAAATGGTCTATTTTAGGAATTCTTTCTGTTGTAGGGACCAACTTGTCCCTTTTTAAGTACCATCTAGGATTAAATTTTTTCTTTTTTTTTTTAATTATTTTAATTGACATACAAAGAGAGAGGAACAAAAACTAAAACCCTCAATGTTTTTTTTTTTGTAAACCAAGTATCTTCCGCATGCAACTACGGAGACTAATTCTTCGAGCATTGTGAGACTCAAATGAGCGGTAAGTTCTCCCTAAGAGTTTTAACACTGACGCATGCTTAAAGTTGAATTCGAACTCATGACTTTGGTTAAACTATAAGAGGCATGTGTCATCTCATCTAAGCACTCTTGAGTAAAACCCTCGATGTCTATTGCACGCATAATCTTCTATAACATAGTGAGGAATATCATCCCACCAAAAATTTGATTGAATGCCTAAACTAATAGATGTAAATTTGCCTGCACAATGGTGGGCTTCCCTCTATATGTGATAAACCATGAAAGACATATTCTTGATCAATACCGTACAATTAAGGCACATGTTCTTAGCTGCCAAGGTAGGATGGAGTGACTTGTGAAAGCCAAAGAAACTAGTTTACAATCAGTCTCCAACCAAATATAATCTCACCCTCTTATTGTTGCAATTTCAATTGCAATCATGGTGCCCAAGAGTTTTGCCAATGGAGCAGTAGAAATACCAAGATTAACTACAAAGCAACTCCATCAATATTGCACTTAATTCCAAATGTTTAAATCCAAAAGGACAAGTGTAGAAGATATATGTACTAGTTTGAGCTTCCTTTAAACACAAGTTACATATAAATGGTAGATAACAACCTCTTTCACTGGTGTTCATCGGTAGACAATTTGTCATACATTAATTTTTTTTTGGTAGTGAAAATAAAATGTCATACATTTCAAAGCCAGAACCTCATTTTAATGATTAATGATTTAAAACTCTTCTCTCTTTGTTGACCAAGAAAAGAAACTTTACCCAAGTCGCAACTCTGGCACCAGCAACATACACTAATTAGCTATAGCCTATGTTACTGATGGAAAAAATGAGATGACGATAAGATTTGATGTAATTTTTCTTTGAAAGAACGATTTGATTTGATGTGATGCGATATGATATTATGTAACACAGCAGTGTATTTACTGCACTGTAACTGTGTGTCCACATCAACACATTAATTCTAAGAAAATATATATAAAAACAACAACTTAAGTTATTTATTTTCCTTTAAAAAGACAAAATTGCTGTCCTCTCTTTAATTTATTTAATTTCTAATAATAAATTTGTTATTCATCATTTTTGTCATCTCGATCAATTTGTATATGAAATTTCAAAATTTTCAACTACGATTATATTTTGATACGAGTTTTTGTTGTTTAGATATATGGTTTTTTGTTTATGTATTCATATGAATTTTAGATTTGATACTAAAAGATTCATATGCAAACGGACAAAAATGACGAGAAAAGAGATATTCTAATTTATCTTAAATTAAATTAAAGAACAATAAGTGTAAACTTGCGGTATTTATTTCTACATGTTTTTATATGTTAATCTTTGATTCCTAGGGAATATGGCCTTTGATCAAAAATTATTTCATCAAAAATTGAACTCAAGTTATTTGAATAATTTGTCGTTTGATGAAGTTCATAAACAACTTAAAACTCATTTGCTTTTAGTTTTATTTCTACATTTTTTTTTACTTAAATGTTTTTAAAATTACGTAAAATAGAAAAATTCTGATATCTACTCCAAGATTCTCTTAAAAAGTTACGTGTTTTATAATTTCAAGAAAAGAAGGCAATGAACCAAACTTTTTTCACTTTAGTGAGGAAAAAAATGTAAAATTGTTTCAAGAATAGAGTGTTTTTGTTGTTGTTAATTCTCCGACCTTAGATGGAGATAGTTGTGATAATTTGGAGTTCACTTATCACCTATGTAAAGTTACTAAAATTATTTTATCCGTATAAATTATATTTGGATTCTACAGAATGAATTTCGAGATCAATAATTTAATAAACTTATAACCTGTTTGGTTGTGCGGTGCCGTCTCTAAATGCACGTTTTTGGAAGATTAGACGTGATTTATAGAAGATTAGTTTAAATGCATAGAATTAAACACACGCTTAGTTTAAATGCGTAGAATTAAACGTGCAATTTTTGCACATAATGTTTCATAAAAAAATTAGTAAATTGTAAGACAGAAAGAAAATATTATTATTTTATTGATACTTTAAAATAACTTATAATTTGAGATTTTTTCCGCAAAG
>Ga0315913_1002492_pt1 | contig 21621 bp, 12 predicted proteins | sample MpolsnodulesMG_FD_207736 | JGI IMG/M metagenome (GOLD analysis project Ga0315913, IMG submission 207736) | Medicago polymorpha root nodule microbial communities from Los Angeles, California, United States - small nodules | ecosystem: Host-associated > Plants > Roots > Nodule | place: USA... | reverse complement strand
TATATATATATATATATATATATATATATATTATTGATTATACATAAAATTAAAAAAAAAACAATAATCAAACAAATAAATTAATATGATTTATAAAAAAATCAAAAGGAAAAAATATAAACATACAAATATTTCGAGGGATGCTAAAAGTTTTACAATAATATACGTTAATAGTTGGAGAGTAACAATTTTTGGTACTTTATGTTTGCAAAAAAAGTTTTTCATTGGGCACATTTGTGCAAAAAGAATAAGGAAATGAACAAAAGAATATACAAAAGTACAGGTGAAGGCAAATAAGAGATCAATTTTTTTGGTAATTAAATAAGAGAACAATTGTTAATGCTATTGATGTTTTTCAGTAGCCAATGTAATTTATAATTTTTCCATAAAATAATGGAGGGTTACAAAATTTATACGATTGTTTAACAAAAATCAGTTAGTTGAAATGTAATAGATATGTAATACATAAAAATTTGCATACATTTTATATGTTTTTTTTGCAGACGGAATGACAAATACATATATTCTCACACATATGCACACAAATGATAGATCACAAGTTCGCAACCGGGACACCACAAATATCAAGCATAATAATTTTGGTATTTTCTAGTTGAACTAGGACTTATGAATGCAAACACTTTGTCTTTCTGATACATATATAATATGTATTCTTACATGATATGCATGGATCAAAAAGTCATGTTTAATACATGAATAATGAAGAGTGTATATATAAGTATGTATATATATTCTTTGTGATTTGTATAGGTAGTTGGTGTTGTTGTTTGTGATTGAAACACAAGTGTAAAAGAGTCATGTTTAATTTACGAGAACTAGACAAAATCAATTGCGTGTCTTACCTAATATTCAAAATTGTTTTTTTAATTTTAAAATTAATGATATACCATTCGTCAAAATAATCTTTTATGTGGTTAATAAAATATACATTTATCAAGTCCCAATAGGTTTCTAAAATGCTTATGTTTTTTAATATATTCAAATTTGTTTCTTGACATGATGTAAGTTTTTTTTTTTACATTACATGTCATTTCAATATCAATAAAAAGAGTAAATTTACATTACTCCTAATAGATGGTAATATTCCATCTCATTTATGGGGCGAGGCTATGAACTCTGCAGTGTATTTGATTAATCGGACCCCTTCTAGTGTTCATAACTTTAGAAGACCTCTAGATGTATTGTCTGATCATCATGTTCTACCCCCTATTGTTCATTTACCACCTCATGTTTTTGGATGTGTTATGTATGTTCACTTACACCCACATCAACGTTCAAAACTTGATAAACGAGCCATTAAATACGTCTTTGTTGGGTATGGATCAACTCAAAAAGGTTATCGTGCTTACCATCCAACATCAAAAAGATTTTTTATTTCTATGGATGTAATGTTTCATGAAGATAACTTTTTTTATGTTGATTCTACACTTCAAGGGGGGAATGAAAGTGAAGTACAGGAAGCTTTGACAGATCCTAAATGGACCGCTGCAATGGTTGAGGAGATGACAACTTTGGGAAAAAAACAACACTTGGGATCTTGTAACTTTACCAAAAGGGAAGAAAACAGTGGGGTGCAGATGGATTTTTACAATTAAACACAAAGTTGATGGAACAATTGATAGGTATAAAGCACGACTAGTGGCTAAAGGTTACACTCAGTCTTATGGTGTAGATTATCAAAAAACATTTGCGCCAGTAGCCAAGCTCAACACTGTGAGGATACTTTTGTCACTAGCAGCAAACCAAGATTGGCCTCTTCTACAATTTGATGTGAAAAATGCTTTCCTACATGGAGGAATTTCAGAAGAAATTTATATGGATACCCCACCAGGCATGGTAGATTCAAATGGATTGAAGGTTTTCAAATTAAAGAAGGCTCTATATGGATTAAAACAATCTCCAAGAGCATGGTTTGGAAGGTTCACTAAGTCTATGAAGAATTTTGGCTATAAAGCAAGTAACTCGGATCACACCTTATTTTTGGAGAAAGGAGAAGGTAAAATTACCGCCTTGATTGTCTATGTAGATGATATGATAGTTAAGGAAACGACCAAGCTGAAATTTCTAGTTTGCAAAAATACCTTACTTCTGAATTTGAGATGAAACAACTTGGAAACCTCAAATATTTTCTAGGTATTGAAGTAACGAGATCAAAACATGGTATTTTTCTATGCCAAAGAAAGTATACTCTTGATTTGCTATCTGAAACTGGGTTGCTTGCCTTTAAACCAGCATAAACTTCTATTGAACAGAACCATAAGCTCTTTCATTGTCTAAACTCAAACATCACAGATAAAGGGAGGTACCAAAGTTTGGTATGGAAGCTGATTTATCTCTCTCATACACGACCAGACATCACTTATGCAGTGAATGTTGTGAGTCAGTTTATGCATGATCCGCGTAAGCCTCATATGGATGATGTAGAGAGGATATTAAGATATTTGAAATCCACTCCAGGTAAAGAAATATTGTTCTCAAACAATGGTCACTTGAGGGTAGAAGGATACACAGATGCCGATTGGGCAGGTTCAGCAGATGATAGAAGATCTACCTCGGGATATTTCACTTTTGTAAGAGGAAACCTTGTAACTTGGAGGAGTAAGAAGCAGCCGGTAGTAGCTAGATCAAGTGCTGAAGCAGAGTTTAGAGGTATGGCACTTGGAATGTGTGAACTGTTATGGGTAAAAAGTGTGTTGTCAGACTTGGGTTTTGAGCCAAAAGAAGTTATGAGTTTGTATTGTGATAATACATCTGCCATAGAGATTGCACATAATCCTGTCCAACATGATCAGACAAAACATGTTGAAATTGATAGACATTTCATCAAGGAGAAACTTGACGCTGGGACAATTGTTTTTCCGTTTGTAAGATCTGAGCAACAATTAGCTGATATGCTCACTAAAGGAGTATCAAGCAAGGTGTTTAACGAATCTCTACTCAAGTTGGGAATGTGTGACATCCATGTACCAACTTGAAGGGGGGTGTTAAAATAAGTCAACTGTTGTTATTCTAGGAAGAGATATTTTTGGTATCAATTGATTTGTATAGTTCTGATTTAATTTTTGGTTTTAAAGCCTCCTGTTATTAAGGAGAGACATTAGGAACAAAAGTTGTATATATGTTTATGCCCTCTGTGAATAATAATATATCAGAATTTTCTGTTTGAAACTATTCTATAGAAAGACGAGGAAAGAGGATCAAGTAAACTATCTATTATGCAATATGGCTTCTACTATCCTAGTAAACTAAAATATGAGATATTTGACTCAAACCCAAAGGAGTATAGGTAACCACGCAACCTGACTATGTTTGAGTTCAAACTCAAAACTAAGAAGGCAGGAGAGGAGCTCAGGTAGCCTAACAATCCAATCCTCTTAAGTTTAAGTTGAAATAATGTTGTAACCCTATGGACAATAAGACTCAAGGTCATATAGAGCATAAGCCCAGACAATAAATTAAAATGGAGACATATGGCCTTTGATGCTCAACTTGTGTACAAACATATGAAGAAAAATGCAACTAATAGAGCAAGAGTGAGTCCCCGTCAAGATTCCTCTACAAGAGTGAAAAGGAGTCTCACAAGAAACTATGAAGCAAGAGTGGTCCATATTAGAAATGTTCAACAAGACTGACAAGGAGATTCACATGCAACTAAGCAGCAAAAGTGGTCCTTGTTGGAATTCTTTAACAAGACACGAGGAAGATCACAAATGCAACTAAGAAATGGGAACAGTCTTTCAGACAACTTTAACAAGGTCAACAAGGAGGCTGATAACAAATATTGTGGCAAGATGTGTGACAAAAATAGTATCACCCCGGAGGTAATTTATTTCAAATTCAAATATTATATCTTAACATTATCAATGTAGGAGGAGATAGTGTCGCAGATATATATTTGAGAAATTATGGACTAGACTTGGAGTTACCAAAATATGCATCAAGATGGAGGGTTAAAATATGATGCACATTAATAAATATTTCTAGAATACATTAGAAAGATATAGAATCACTCTTACATGTTAAGTGATAATCACACTTGTAGATCTTTCTAGAATACTCGAGTAGTTAGTAGAATAAACTAATACTACATTTGTATAAGAAAACGTCATGAACATTCTAGAATGTAATAACTAGATTATACCTCTCACATCTATAAATTGGCAAACATACGTACAAATGTATTCAAACATATGAGAAGTAACGTCAACAATGATCTAATTACTAAAGGATTGTCTATTGTTCCAAGCTACTAAACACTTCACCACTAGCTCTCACACTATATTTTCTATCACTTAAAAAAAAATTGAATCTAATATTTGAATCGCTTGGTTTCAAACGGTTTAACCTCGATTTTTATGACCTGACCAAACCGAAACAGACACTGGTTTACGGTTCAATCAGTTCCATCGGTCACGGTTCGGTTTTGAAGACATTGTTTTCATGTTGGCCGATAAACGAAGATGTCATGTAATTAAAATTAGGTATATAAGCTACTTTTTTTTTGGTCAAAATTGGTCGAAATATGCATGGAAGATTAGTAACCACGGAATAAGGTAAAATTGAGGGTCAAAATCACTCATTTTAAACTTATGGGCCAAAATATCAACCAAAAAGCTTAGGGGTCAAAATTTGGAGGCCATAATGCAATTAAACCTATATACAAATCCACCGAACTTGTATATCTGAAATCTGAGTATCAAACGAGACATGTTAAAAAAGTAAATAGTTTATAGTTTTTTGTTTTTAAGGAGTAAATAGTTTGCAGTTAAAATCCAATGAAAGTATCGTGGTCTTAAATATTACACTAGCTTTCCAAAAAAGATTCAATAATGGATGAACTGTAAATTGGTGAATGAAGCCAGAATTGGATTTTCTTATAAAACTGGTGGGTGATTTGGCATTCACACACACAAACTGACGAAATGAAAGAAAGAAAGGACAGAGAAAGAATATTGAACCTTATCCACAATGCCACCCAATATTATTATTTTTTTTCTTTTTTTGACAACAAGAATAAAGAAAAGCTTCATAGCAAGCTCTTTATAAAAGCAAGACAAAGGCATGTCATTGTGGAACCACCATTAACAACGTAGGAGAAAGAAAAAAAACCATTGATTATATATGCAACTAAACACACATATACTATATTAGAGTGATCAAAAAGAATTGTATTCTAACTTCCAAAACCAACATGGCAAACAATAAGGGTTACTTTGCGAGAAGAAACCACCTCTTTCTTTCAGTTTCTGGTGATAGAGACTCTCCTCTAACGGATTCAGATACCATGTTTGAATTTGAAGAATCAGACATTTACAATTCCAATCATGCTAACTCCGTAGAGTTTCGCAAATCTCTTCATGGCTCTCGCTTGGCCAAGAAACCATCTTCACCGAAGCAGAAGCAAAAGGACGCTGGAGTAGCTACTCCAGCGTCCATGCCAGTGAACATCCCCGATTGGTCAAAGATCCTCGGGGACGAGTACAAAAATAACTATACCAAGAGAAATTACGTGGAAGAGGAGGATGAAGATGACGATGAGTGGTTACCACCACACGAGTTTTTGGCGAGGACAAGAGTGGCTTCTTTCTCTGTACACGAGGGTGTTGGAAGAACTCTCAAGGGAAGAGATCTTAGTAGGCTCAGAAATGCAATATGGGCAAAAACTGGGTTCCAATAATTTTACTATTATTTTATTTTTTTGTTCTAATGTACTACATGTGTTTTTTTGCTTTTATTTTTGGTGGGTGAGCACATTACGTTCGTATAATATATAGTATGTGTTTACTGTAAGTGAAATATATCTTGATAGTGTGTTTGTATTGAGATTGAGATGATTAACATGTATGAGGTTTCGGATATTGATTTGAAACCTGATGTTTGTATTGATGTCCATGTCCTCATGAAGAATTAAGGATTTTTTCATCAACATTAATGTTTTTATTTTTTGAAGTCTTTATTGCTTTCATTAATCTAATAGTCGTAATTCTAAAGTTATTTATATCTTAAGAAAATTAATAAAATTTTGTTACTTTTCATGAATTTATTTAGTCTTTTGCTTCTTCAATTAATTTTTTTTTTGTCTTTTGCTTATATAATGTTTCGAATTCACAAAACATTGAGCAATCTAACTCTCACAAGCCATATCTTTAATTATTTATTATCATATTTTATTTATTTTTACTCTAAGTAATAATGATAATTATGCATAATTTTATGTATTTTCCCTTTTTTTACAAAATAATAATTGATAGAACCCTCACCCGTCTCACAGTAACTCGTGAATGCACATTTGACCATATTTGATATAATTAAAAAAAAGTAAATACTGCTTGGTACGGGAGGACCAATAAAAACAAATAAATCACACTACAACTATCCATAATTTTCACTAAAAACCAAAATTATATAATTTTAATTTTAGAAATAAAAAACTGTAACTATCACTAAAAAAAAACTTTAACTAATAGTTTCTCTCTATTATAAATTTTAGTCGTTTTTCCAACCCCCACTAAATACATCATTGTACAAAATTAGAAAATGATGATAAAATCTAAACAAATAGAAAACGACAAATAATAAAGAATAAAAAAACCGACATTGAGTCAGTATTTATTTTGATAGAGAGTGATGAGACGATACCTATGATGAGGCTATGCTCTATTGATAAAAACCGACATTTAAGTGTGTCTCTTTTGATAAAAGTAGAAAATAAAATGATAATAAATGTCTTTTAGAATATTGTTTAAAAGAAAATGCTGACATGTGTTTTAAAAGAACAATTTAAAAAAATTAAAATAGAAATAATTGTTTTAAAAGTTATGCATTTAACTTTTTAAAAGTTAAAATTTTTAAGAAAAGTTTTAATTTTAAGTTTTTTATCTTGTGCTTAAAGACACAAAATAGCAAGACCGAAATTTTGTTTTTATGAATTTCTTAAATCATCTCTAGGACACTTGTTATCGAGATATAAAGAAATCAAAACCGGTGTTAGAGATTTGAAGAAGGAAAGAGTGTAGGGTCATTGTAGGAGCAGAAATTGAAAGTAGTATTGCTTGCTCAATAAATCGGTGCATATCGCATGGTGGGTGGGGTTTCGATGTGATTTGAGTTTTGGCAGTTTAGGTTTGGGAGTTAATAAAATGGCCACATGGCAGGTCATCCTCTACCACAAATAGCCTAAAAATATCCAATCATCGACATAGTGGATGATAATAGTTAGATATTACTGTTTATTTATTAAAACAATAGCATGGATATTGATTTTTGAATTACAAGTGATATTAGTTTAATTTGTATCTATGATCTATCCAAAGTAGTATAAAAAGATTTTATACATATATCTATCAAGATGAGTGTTGTGGACCTTTTTTTCCAAACATTATCTTTAACACCTACTTTTTTTATTGGATGAAATCTATATGAGTATCACACATTAGAAATAGATCTCACATAAAGTGGTGAGACTCATTTGAATTTCACATAATAGAAGAGTGAGGGTTAGAGAGAGAGAGAAAAAGATAATGTTCCTAACATTTCTCAACTACTCAATTTGTTAACCGAGAACAATAATTAACCAAATGAAGATTAATAGAGCAAAAAATAATTGAATTTTTCTCAAATCTAGATAAGTTTACGAATGTCTTAAGTATTAAAATCAATCAAAGCTAAATGGAGTTTGACAACTTGATGTTTAATCTATTACACCCAAATTTGAATAACATTTCGAGTAAAGTATTAAGTCAAAATCAAGTGACAATTAATGTGACTTTGTGAGAAAATGCTAAAATATGTCGAAACAAAGTCTTTTTTTTACTCCAAATACAAATATTCAAAACAGGTTGTATTGTATCACTAAACAAGCATGTATACTTGAATGCTTTCCTCAAAATTTAGATAAATGCAATTCGTAAAAAGGCACTACCAACCAATACGAATATAAACTAAATTTTTCTTAAGCTGTCACTCTTTCATCAAAATTTAGTTTTTAAGTTATCACTAAATAAAATCTCATCCAACAATTTAGCTCCGCTATTAACAAAATTGATTTTTCTGCCTAATAGTTTAGGGACTAAATTGATGCATTTTTCATATTTTAAATACTTTTAGTTTAAGGACTATATTGACGAAAGTTTGATAAACATGCACGAAAAGAAACTCCCAAAAAAATATAACAATTTTTCCCGTCAAATAGTTCCCCCTATTTTTGGATGGAAAATGCTTTTTCACCAATTCCAATTATAAAATTCGAAAAAATATGTACTTTTGATTTTATAACCTGAATACCTCATATACACCATACTTCAAAGAATATATATGGGTGTTCAAATTATAAAATTCAAAAATATTTGTTGTTTGAGATTATAAAAATCTGAAAACTCCTTATACACCCTATTGTGCCAAGAATTTATGGAAAAAAAACATATCAGATTATATAATTTAAACTGTATCAGCACAAAGGCTGTGTCAGTTTGTGTCAGGGATGACCAATTTAAGAGCCTTACTAACCATAGTAACCCCCGTCTTATGTTTTAGGTTATTATTAGCGATTTCCGCCATGTCAAGTGGAAAATCCATTTTCATACTACTTGATTGGATTGCTCCAAAAGTTGCCCATAAAATTAGTGAAAAAAAAAATTAAGCAACAAGACTCGCATGGGTGTGAGATTCTTACGAAACTCCGCCGCTCAAAATCCAAAATTCAATTGTTAAGACCCCTTTTTCATTTATTTTTTAAATTTTTTATATTCTCAAGAAAATCCGAAAAAAATTATTTTAGCATTATTTGATTCTTAAAATCTGTTTGGTGGTATTTATTTATTTTATTTTATTTGACATATTTTATCATTTTTTTACTTTGTTTTTTAGTTGACTTTAAAATCAAAATTCACAATTGTTGAAATGTGAGGAGTTATGATCCTTTGCTTACATATAATCATATTTCAGATTATATAATTGAAACCGTACTTTTTTTTGTTCAAATTATATAATCCAAAAAGCATAAGTATTTTATGAATAAGTTGGAGGGCGCACGCGAGAAGAGAGTATGTTGGAAATAGGAATTGCCAAAAAATATTGAAAATTGTTTTTCTCACTTAAGAAGTTACTTAAAACCAGATGAAAATGGCCAAAAACTCCAACATCAGTCAACCATAGCTCGCTTCAAGAGAGAAAAGTAAACTGCGGTTTTTTTGTCATTTCCATGTATTTTTAAGCAATTTTTTTTTTTTGGACAAAATTAAGCAACTTCTTACGTGGGAAAAGTAATGTTCAAAAATATTTCAGTATTTATTGAGCTGGTTTGGGCCTTGTAAAGGAATGTATTGAACATTGCTTTTTAAGCCCCCCCTAAAATCTTCAAAGGCCCCCTAAAATACCGAATTTGCCCTTTTATACAACATATGGTAGATACATACCGAACTAGTTAGGAAGATAACTACGGGATACTCAATTACATGATCCGGTAGATATAATCCGGATTCGTTAGGGATATAACTTCAGAACGACATGTTACAGAAATTGCCCGCAGTTATTATATAAGACATGACATTTATATAAGACAGAACGCAATTTTGCCTCTCTTATTTCCTCTTTTGCACTTCACTTAAATTTTATTCTAAACTTTGCAATTTTCCATAAGAATCATACCAACAAATCGTGTTAACTTCACTCAGTTGCGATCAATGTAAATCATATTTCTTCCTATCACATTGAAAGCCTACATAATTTTCATTCTTTTGACATGAACACATGAGTAATGGAAATTGCTTGCTTTGAGTGCGTGGGATTAATTTAGAAAGCAATTTCTACAACTTCTTATTTAAGGTCTAGACCAAATACAAATGAGATTAATATTGTACACGTGAAGCATCAAGTAGTTTAGAAACTGAGTATCAAATACAGAATAATTGTAGCTATAATATTGTCCATCAATAGTTATATAACTAGAAATTGAGACTAAAAAATTAGGTGGAGATTTTACCTTAACTTTGGAGATAACCCTAAAGAAACTCTTACGGGAACAAATTTTAGGAACAAGATTCAGCTATGGGTTGATTCGGAGAAATCATTTGATGCGTACATAAAGAATATAAAATTGAGTGAAAAATCGTATGGAGAATGAATAGGTTGATTTTGAACTCACAGAAAGGAAGAAGAAATGAGACAATGAACTTATAAAAACAAATCGTGCACATACATATGCTACATATCCGGTAGATACATCCAGAACTCTTAAATTAAGGGCAAATTGAAAAATTCAGAGGGCATAAAAGATTTTGGGGGGCTTATAAAGAAACGGTCGAATGTATTAGCCCAGCCCGGAACATGAGGACACGATCGTAGCCTTGTCTGAACGCAAGCACGAACCAACCGGTCAGACTTCACCACGGCAATCAACGACCGACTGGCAGCAGCGTAAACAACAAACTAACAAAACCAATTTCAAAACTCCAAAATTCCTCTCACTTCACTTCCTCACTATGTCATCATCATCTCAATCCACCGAACCGGTAACAGAAGAAAGAGATATAGATATTCGAACTTCAATCGAACCCGGTTCAAATACCGTCTGGGTTCGAACCGGTTCAGAGCAAGAAATGGATCTTCCTTCAAGCCCTAGTAGTAGCGGTTACGCTGGCGAAGGTGGTGGTAGCACTAGTGCCACCACTGGTTCCGCAATTGAGATCGAACACGATGATGAAATTGAAGAAGAAGATGAAGAGCAATTGAGGATTCGTAATCAAATCGATGAAATTTCGATCACTGATTCTAATACTGATTGGATTCCTGGAAAACGACATCAAGATGAGGTACTTGCATTGAATTCACCTCTATGTAGTGCATGCATTACTATAACCATATCATTCATCATTAGCACCAACACTTCTGATCAAATGCATGTGTCGGTGTTGTCGACAAATGTTAGTATTCGAGATACCGTGTTAGGAGTCCCACGTCGAGTAGATAAAAGTGTTTGATGTGGTATTTAACCATGAGTCTCTCCACCTATTGGACTAGTCTTTTGGGTTGGGCTTTCATGGGCTTAAATCCTAAACACATGTGATTACATTGAATTGTGTCATTTTCTGAAGTGTCAATTATTACTAGTGTCTGGTGTCTGTGTCGGTGTTTCATGTACTATAGTATATATCTATAAGTATCGTATTGTGCTTGATTAATGAACGAAGTGCAGGACGATGGTTCTATATCATGGAGAAAAAGGAAGAAGCATTTCTTTATTCTTAGCAATTCTGGAAAACCTATATATTCTAGGTTAGTTTTTGGCTTAGTTCATTCACTCATAGATTGCAAAAAACAGCGGATTATTATTATTCTGCTCTGCAGTAGTGCTATAGCAGGCTAGCAGCTACTTGACAACATTTAACACTAAATAGTGTATCGTCGAAATTCTGCTACGCTATAGCCGTATAGGGCCGATATAGCTTTTATTTAACAACACTGTTCTCAGTCACATGGTATTGTTCTTGATTATCTTTTATTGTATTTTTTGTTTCCTTGTAGGTATGGAGATGAACACAAGCTTGCAGGGTTTTCAGCTACTTTGCAAGCAATTGTTTCTTTTGTCGAGAATGGGTATTAATACAATCGCTCTTTCTGCTTCTTGTTAATTAATTGAATAGTAACAGTAATGTACATATTTAAATTTGATTTTGCATTGGACTCTTTGTTAGGGGTGACTCTATCAAGTTGGTGAGAGCTGGAAAACATCAGGTCTGATTAACTGATCACATGCTTATTATTATTTATTGATGTTTTTATTATGCTTGGATTTTGTATGCTTCATTATTATTAACATTATAGTTTGAAAATATGGTGTAGGTGGTTTTTCTTGTGAAAGGACCAATTTACTTGGTTTGCATCAGCTCCACGGAAGAACCTTATGAGTCGTTAAGGGGGCAGTTGGAACTAATTTATGGCCAGGTATAATTGAGTTGTACCGTGGAAATTACTGAATTCGATTACTTCTCAAATTGATAATGCTTCATTAGGACGTTCTAATGGACATTATATGTTGTCATGGTTATATGACATTTCCTTGTTGTCCACATATGTGCAGATGCTTGTTATATTAACAAAATCAATAAACAGATGTTTTGAGAAGAATTCGAAGTTCGATATGACGCCCTTACTTGGTGGAACAGACACCGTTTTCTCTTCTCTGATTCACTCTTTCAGTTGGTTTGTTTCTCTGTTCTTAGCATGCCCTATTTCCCAATGTTCTACTTTATGTCTTGGTAGTAAATATTGTCATTTGTCTGTCTATTGTAGGAACCCGGCTACATTTCTTCATGCCTATACTTGCCTTCCTCTTTCTTATGCAACGAGGCAAGCTGCTGGTGCTGTCTTGCAAGACATTGCTGATTCTGGTGTTCTGTTTGCAACACTGATGTGCAGGCACAAGGTTTGACTCTACTAACTTTTTTCTTTTTATTTATATTCTGACTTAGAATAATAACACATTGAAGGTTGAATGCAGGTGATTAGTCTTGTTGGCGCTCAGAAAGCTTCCCTTCATCCAGATGATATGTTGCTGCTGGCCAACTTTGTCATGTCATCAGAATCCTTCAGGCAAGTAAAATTCTTAATATTTTTGAGATAGTACTCACACTAGCAGATGGTTTAATTTGATTGTATAGCTTACTCCACATTCTAGTGTTTTCTTTTAGAGGTAATTAAGGCAACTATGATTTATGAAAACTTGATGTATTAAGTTTTCCTATCTAGGATTGAGATGATCCTCGTCCTCCAGTTCTTATGAATCTTATTTTTATTGCAAAGTAATTTAAGTTAACATGTAGATCTCTACTTAAAGTTTCCACAACTAAGTACTAGTATGTTTTGAATATCTTCCATTATATGGTGATCAGTTTTTTAGATATGTTAATTCCTTACAGCTAGGGTTGCGCAAGCTTGGATTGTCGATATAACTAATCCACAACCACTTGTTATAACTTATAACCCGATATCATAACCAATACATACAACCAGTTTTATTTTCACAAAACCGGTTATTAGTTTAATTTCCGGTTTTAGATTTTAAACCAGTTTTAGATTCTACTAACTTTTTATATATAAATGTAACCATCTTTTTTTACTCAATATAAACAATTTTTTATACATAATATAACCGATTTTAGATATTAAATGAACCATGAAATTCACATTTTTTATGTACTTTTTTAGTTCCAACTTTCAGACCAAGAATCATTATCCAAATTTACGTTTCCCAAAAACTAAACAACCAGAAAATAAATTGAAATAAAAAAAAACAGAAAATTAATTTAGTCTCTGCAGTAGAAAAAACCAGAAAATTAATTGGCGAAAAAAAATGAAGAATCTGAACCTTGAGCAAAGAACATGATGAATTCATGAAGAGGTATGCGGAGGACTGTACGTGACAGATCGGCATGGGGAGAGAAGCGCCATGATGTTTGAATCTAGCGAGTTTTGATCAGAATGAAACAAACACCAGACACGTTGTATTGGATTAGGAGTTAGACGTGGACAACGGTGGCACCATCACAGAGGTTGATGCCGGTGACGACGATGGCAAAATCAATGACGGTTGTGGGGTTTTCTCGATTTGATTAAACCGAATCGCGGATCTATTCTCTTTTTTACTGGATGCCATTCCTCTCTTAGATATAATTGTAGTTGCAATTATTATTAGTTCTTCATACTAGCAGAATACAAAACATAGAAATCCAATGAGGGAGAGAGTCAATAGGTGGGAATCAAGTGAGAAGCAAAACAGAATTTGGTCGGAGATGTGAGATAGTGAGACTGAGAGAGACCAAAGCAGAATTTGGTTTTGCCTTTGATTATGGGTGTCCAACTAATTGGAAATGGTTATCCACCGATATCAATATATATAGGCCAGTAAAAAAATCCAAATCAATTTATCCAGTTTTTCATAACCGGACCTGGTTGTGTTTAAACCATTTATCAGGTTAAAATGAGCAACCCTATTTATAGCTTTAACGTTGTTTAAATATTCGGTCTAGCTTATTTACTGTTGCTATTACTTATTGAACATTCATACATTAAAAGAGCTTAATTCTTGGCTGTAGTATATGGATTTCTTATTAAGCATTCTTTCTGCACGTCCTTATTCTATTTCATGGGCTATAATTGTGCAGGACGTCTGAATCATTTTCTCCAGTTTGCTTGCCAAGATATAATCCTTCAGCATTTTTGTATGCTTATATCCACTATTTTGATGTGAGTTAGATTTTAATACATGTGCATTGGCCAATGTTTTTATTTTTCTTAACATTAGGAAACAAGTGACTGTGCTTTGTATATCTGTGGCAGGCGGACACATACTTGATGTTGCTAACCACTAATTCAGATGCATTTTATCATCTTAAGGATTGCCGGTAAATGATGAGTTATAATCCAATCTTACTATTGTTGGTGGTGGTGCAAACCTTAACTTTATAAAGTGATCACAAGTCTCTGTTTAGCAACTATCTTTCTATGGAAATTTGTAGGATTTGTATTGAAACGGTCCTTTTGAAGTCCAATGTCCTCAGTGAAGTTCAGAGATCCTTGCTAGACGGAGGAATGCATGTTGAGGATCTACCACCAATACCTCAGTCTGGAGCTGCTCATTTGGGTCAGCACATGCTTCCATCAGATTCTCCTGAAAGATTTAAGGAACCTCATCATGGCATTGGGGGTCCTGCTGGGTTGTGGCATTTCATATACCGCAGTATATACCTGGATCAATATGTCTCTTCAGAGTTTTCATCATCAATTAGTACCCGTCAACAACAGAAAAGGTGCTATTAAATGTTATCTCGACTTTTTATGTCTGCTACGGCCTTTTTAAATTTTTCACCGCCGTTGTGTATTTTTCTGTCAGAAATATAACCTACTTAATTGTTGCAGATTGTATAGAGCTTACCAGAAACTTTTTGCATCAATGCATGATAAAGGAATCGGACCACACAGAACTCAGTTTAGAAGAGATGAAAACTATGGTAATAAATACTGTGGCTCTTACCGCATATTTTTGGGGATTCTGTCTCAAGTAAAATGGATGTCTGCATTGTGCGTCTTCATTTTGATTATTTGTTAATTGGGTGGAGATAATATGCATGTGTAAGGAAATGGCATTATACATTTTTTACATTGGTTTTTTGTGAAACTGCATTTAGCAGGATGTTAAATTATTTTTGTCCTATGTCTGTTATGTCTAAATGCATTGACACACACTGATCATGATTTTTACAAATTTTTCCTCGTAATATTTAACTTTTGTATCTTTCTTTGTAATTTTACTTACCAATACACAAACAGAATTAATTTGAGCAAATTTACATTTGCTGAATATTCTCGAAAAGTTGATTTTTTCCAAATACAATCTTTTATGGAAAATTGTGGAGAGGTTGGGTACAAGTTCATGTCTTTTTATTTATTGCTCTGTTCTCAATTTTAAGTTTTTATGGTTTAGAAAGAGCCATCATTCTATGGAGAAATTAGCTGGTTCACCATGAGGACATTTTTTAGATTTATACCAATAAAAGATAACCACTTAAACTTCGATGAAACTCATATCGCCTTTTTCATGGCAGTTCTTTTATGTTGGGTGACACAGGATTTTGAGCTTTATGCTGCCTTTGATCCCCTAGCAGACAAGGTACAATTTTTTCTTATTTTCTTGATATATCATCTTTTATTATTGAATTATCAATGTTCCTCCCCTTGTGTTATCCATCAGTGTCCAGGCATAGATCCATAATTAACTGTTGATGAAGACCTGTTTGAAAACAAAATATTAGAAGTTTGAATCGATCATTATGGATCTTTTGCATATCGTTCTTCTGTTTAAAGAAAAACATAAGGATTTGGTGTAGTTTTTATTAGGCCAAATGCAATCTACGATCCTTTAAGTTAGAGGTTTGTAACATATTAGTCCTTTAGATTTTTTTTTGTTAAATATTTATCCTGAGTCATAAATTGTGTACACCGTTACTCTTTTAAATTTTGCGTCAAACTCTGTTAAAAGATGCTGACATGGCTGTTTTAATGGTGACATGGCAAGTCCACATAGGATTACAATCAATATTTTATAAAATAAATTAAAAATATAAAGCCTAAATTAAAATAATTAGGGTTCTTAAAACCTTTAATCAAACCCAGAAATTAACTGCTCTCTTTCAATCTCTTCGTGGTCAATCATCAAGCTTGGTCCCAGCAAGTTCCAGCCTAAACCATTTCCGTCCTTAACATTGTCATTCAAATCCATTCATCAGGGAAGCAATCTGAGGGAGCAAAGCATGAATTTTCTGTCCCTCAACAACGCTAATGCAACAACACACACTCCGCGCTCTCACTCCTGCACCTTCATCCAGTCCAAACCTGTCCCTTCCTTCTTTTTCCTCAAAACAAAACCCCCAACCAGTATCCGATACTGTAACAACAACAGCAGTATCATTGACATTGACATGGAAACTAGGAACCTACATTTGAAGGCACAAATCAACAATAAAAACCCAACATGCTTCACTGAAAGAACCCCAATCTTCTAAGTGTTGTAGACAGTTGAAATTAAAAAAGGACAGATCCACAAAAAAATCACTGTAATTGCATTGTTTATGATATGGTTAATTAGGGACTTATTACCTAAGAAACAAGGGATTCCCTCTTATTGAGTTTGCGTGAAATTGAAATTGTGTGGTTGGGTTGAACCAAAGGTGGATGAATTCAAATTCAAAGGGAAGAGAATTAAGGGTTTTAATAAAAAAATGATGCTGAGATTGAAATAGAGATGAAGAATAAGGGTTTTGATCTCACTTGATGTGAGAGATGGAGAAGAGAAAATTCCAGAGGGAAAACACTTGATGATGATGATGTTGAAGAGGTTCAAGATTGAGTAGAGGGTTGGTAATTTCTGGGTTTGATTGAAGAGTCTTAAGAACCCTAATTATTTTATTTGGATTTTTATATTTTTAATAAAATAAAGGGAAATGGTGTATAAAGAAGAATTTTTTTTCTTAGAAATTGTGTATTCAATGCATTGAAACTTTAAAAAAGAACATTTTCTACATAAGATTTGCAAATAATTTCCTTTTTTAAATCCTTAACAAGTGCCCTTATTTTATACAATAAAATATTGATCGTAATCCTACTGTACTGGTACTTGCCACGTGACCATTACAACGGCCATGTCAGTGCTTTTTAACTGAGTTTGAAGGAAAATTAAGAAAAGGGTAATGGTGTACATTAAGAAAAGGGTAATGGTGTACACCCTCCTGTCAAAGTTACAAGCAAAAATTGTAACAAAAAAAATCTTTTCAGATTCGTTGAATAACTGATGTATCTGGGTCTATATATACTAGAGGGTGTACATATTTTATGAATTAAACGATCAATCTGTTACAAAAATAATAATTTAAAGGACTAATATGTTACAAACCTCTAACTTAAAAGGACCACATATTGCATTTGGTATTTTTATTAAAAAGCAAAGCTGTTTTGTCTACTTGTTTGTGAAGAGTAAAAAGAGCGGGGAAAGCTATATTAAATAAGCAAATGGTCAAATTTTACAAACTACTGTACATGTATTTCTTTGCAACTCTGGTTTGATAAGTTCTCAAATGTTTGTACACTGTTGAATATATGCAGGCCTTGGCAATAAAGACATGCAACCGTGTTTGTCAATGGATAAAAGATGTGGAAAATGAAATATTTTTGCTAGGAGCTAGCCCCTTTTCATGGTGATTTATTTGCAAATTCTGTAAACATGTACTATAATTTTATTATTAAATAAAATTCCTCTAGCATTTATTTCTTTGACAATTTCTATTAGCTTTTTTTTTCTTTCTTCTTTTGATTTGAAAAAGAAACTATCCATTGTGAAGATTATTATCACCTGTTTCTGACAACATCATCATTTTTAATGGTGGTAGAATTAATGATATACAAAAATAAGATTATAGTGTTTAAGGCTACTTCTATGACGCACATGTGAGATATATGTTTCATTATTGGACCAATAAATCTCACTTGATAAAAATAAAATTATTATCGAGTGTGTTATGGTGAGGCTTATTGATCTAAAAATGGGAAGAAAAAAAATACTCATTTATCAGTGAATTGGCTTGTGTTTGAATGGTGAAGATTAATTCAACAGATAAAACATGAGAGATTCTTAATGGAGACAATTCATTTCCATAAAACTTGTGCATCATAGAATTGGCTGGTGTTTGAATGGTGAAAATTAATTCAACAGATAAAACATGAGATTCTTAATGGAGACAATTCATTTCCACTAACACATGCATCCACAATCCAGTGTTTTGTTAGTATAACCAAGAGAATGTAAAAAGACTGATCCTCACATGATGGGTTCTTTCTTTTTTGTTCTTTTGATTCATCTATCTGATCAGTTTATATTTCCTCCATTAAACTTACCAAGACTCGGTAAAAAAAAGTAGATGTACCTACATCATAAATTGTACAAAACAGAATACAGACACAGGCCTACTTTCCCGCTTTTTCCATGAAGTCCAATTCAAGTTCAACCGTGCACTTGTTTTGACGAAATTGTGATAGAAGTTCTAACCAATGATTCTTGCAAGACCTATAGTTTCCAGTTACAATCAATGCAAAATCAAAACAACACCAATTAAAAGCTTCAAATATACTGTATCTTGAAATTTTATTGATTTTGTCTTTAGACATTGTACTCACTAAAACTGCTAAAACAAAATTCCATTAAACACAGGACTGATATAACGTATTAGTCAGCTGGTCGATAATCTAACCAATGAATTGAAGTAAGTATTGAAATTAGTTCAACGAAGTTTTATCTAATATGCATTTGCAAAAGATGAGATGATAATGTATATTTTAACATGGGATGAGTGAGTTGTATAATCTAAAACATCTCTTGAGAAAAGAGAGTATAATTTACTAAAAAAAAAAGGAATACATGAAAAGGGAGGAAATAAACCATGTGAATGTGGAATGAAGTTAAATCACTTCAAAACAAATCCTGAATATATTAGAAAAAAGAAAAATAATTATTAGGAGTTGAAGGAGGTGGCCAAACAATACAAAATGTGACGACTTATGAGTTATCAACAATAGATTGGGACTCGTTGTCCTCAAATTGTGGGGACTCGACAAGATCACAATAACACTAAATCGACCGGTTAAATAAGAAATTGATTAGTTTGTCTGTTGATTTAACCATGATTAGTTGTTAATTCTTTAGAATCGAGTCGGTCCTTAGATACCGAGTTTTCAAAAAAAAAATCTTTAAAATCGAATCAAATTGAACTAACTTTAACTGTTGACTATTCAATCGAGTATTTTTTTATATAAAAACTTACTTTTCATATAGTTTTTAATTAAGAGAATTAAGGGTCTTATTGATTTGATCTCTAGTATGGTTTTGAAAACATTGCTCATAGAATTTTACAAAGTGAGAGAGATATTTCATTCTTTCTTAGTGTCTTTTATCAGGTTTACAATTTTAGTGATAATTTCTTTTAAGTTCGCTATCCATATGAGATAAAGAATCCAAAATCTAAAAGATAGAATTCTGCTCTTCATCCAACTGTTTTTACTCGTTTTCAACTAAAATTTCTATAATATCGCTGTGTGAGTTAACTCACACAGAGATTAACACTGGAGTGAGTTAACTCACGCAGATTTAACACTAGCGTGAGTTAACTCACACAAAGGCATTTTAAGAATTTCAGTTGGGGATGAGCAAAACTAGTTGGATAAAGAGTAGAATTCTAAAAGATATCCAAGTTAAAGAGCCGTTTACTTTAATCAATAAGGGTCTACAATGTGACTGTCTGAGTCTTTATGGGTAACTTCCTTTAACAATACTAAGTTGCAATTGCTTGATCATCATCTCCAAAAGTTGAATACATGAATGAAGCCTATCACTAAAATTCAAGAAAAGTGAAAATAGTTAGGGATATTTTAGTAAAAAAGTAAGCAATATGATAAAAATTAAAGAGAACAAGTAGTACTAGTAGTATCAGTGTTCCATAGAATGACATATGTACCAAAATGTGATAGTGTAGAGATTTTTACACCAACCCGTCAATAACAAAGCTCACAAAAAAACACTAGATATAACAATTAAATCCAATTTTGATATTAGAAAATATATTCTCGTATATGAGTGAGTGACATATACGGTGCTTCCATGGAATGTCATGTGTACCAAAATATGATGGTCCATTAAATGCATGGATGACGATGATGATAAGGTGGTGACTGTGTTCATTAGTTAGGTGGGGAAGAAATAATAAATAAGAATAAACTTTTTTCTTCATCAAGCCTCTTTCATCATTTACGTTGGTCTTCTTCATTGTGGATTCGGTGGCTCCAATTTTGTCAAATGCTCTATTCAGCAATTTCGGAGATTATAAAAAGTTATGTTCCCCACTTAGTGATATTGAATGAACATAAAAAAAAACCTTTCAAGGAAAATATTAAGTGTCTTAGAAATATAATAAAATTATCGCAGGAGGAGTAGTTAGCACGACCCAAATATTATTTTTTTAAGGAAGAAATTAATTGCGTTTCATAAGCTAAAATGTGTCAGATACATGTGGGTACATCATCAATAGTATGGGGGTTAGGTTTAGATAGGGCTGCCTGAGCTAACTCATGAGCTACCTTATTTGCTTGCCTCCTGTCGAACTCGACATGAGGGTTCTGAAATCTATCCACTAGCAACTGTTTACAAGCAGAAATGATACATCCAAATTTGCTACTATCATCTATACTAGAATTGACACAATCAACAATTCTTTTACAATCAAGTGCGAAGTCGACATTATCAAACTGTTGGTTAGAGATTCAATCCAAAGCTATGTGCAACCCAACAGCCTCCCCTACGTTTATGTCACAAAGAGGTGCGAACCATTCCGTTTTTGCAAGAACAAATACACCAGCATCATCTCGAAGACACATACCCAAACCAACCCTGTTAAGAGAAGTGGAAAAAGATGCATCAATGTTGCATTTATACCTGCCAGGTGCCGGTTTCTTCCAATTGTCCTCTTTTGGCCTTGTAGGCCGCGCCTGATATATGGTGGGTTGAGCGTTGCTGCAAGACCTGATAGCTTGGGCTGCTCTCCACTCTTCTAATAGATGAGTTGCGCGTTGAAGCACCTGCGAGTTTTGTTCATTTTGTTCCTGCCAAAGTTTCATATTCCGACTCTTCCAAAGACTCCACATAATCGTGGCCATAAGCTCGCACTGCCCTAATGAAACGCAACAAATATATTAAAGCATGTATATTATAATCCTGACGAAGCACCCTGTCTATTATATCCCATAAATTCACATCACGCCACATTTGGACAACTTTAGGACACTCAACGAGAATATGTATATTATCTTCATAATTGTTGTTACATTGAACACGATCAAGCGGGCAAGAAACTCCTTTGCTACTTAGACGAGCGCGTGTTGGAAAACAACCACGACACACACGCCAAAGAAAACTTTTAATTTTAGGAGGCACTTTCAATTTCCAAATGAGGTTCCACCGGCCAGGAACATGCATATGAGAATTATTTGCAATATCAGACACACATA
>Ga0315913_1002489_pt1 | contig 21638 bp, 8 predicted proteins | sample MpolsnodulesMG_FD_207736 | JGI IMG/M metagenome (GOLD analysis project Ga0315913, IMG submission 207736) | Medicago polymorpha root nodule microbial communities from Los Angeles, California, United States - small nodules | ecosystem: Host-associated > Plants > Roots > Nodule | place: USA... | reverse complement strand
TACAAATAACTAATAATTTCAATTTTATCCTTTTTTTCCACTTAAGTTTTACATCTTCCTTTTTTGAGTTTGACTTCACCCCTACATATTTTTTGGAAAACTATCAATAACAACATTTCCTGATCAATATATAAAATACTTTTCTGGATTGTTTATAATTTTCCTGAAAACTCATATATATACCTTTCCAAAATTAATACCATAAATATTCTCTGTTGTGTTTATTTGTTTGTAGCGAAAAACAATAATCTATGATTAGAAGTTTAATAAACTTTCTTCTAACTGCATCCAAAATATTCTGTCAAAACATTCTGTATTATACCTGAATAAATAAATGAGACTTATCGAAGATTTGTTATCGGTGAATTAAATGCTTGCCTTTTTTTTAATATTTCATTTTGAAGTTGTTATTTTGATGTTTGATATTGAGGAATGAAACTGAAAGAGAATTGGGATATTGATGAACCGGAATCATCATCCATGAGCTTTTCCGAAACACGAAATCTGAACCAACAACGTCTCTATGTGTTTTCCAAACCTTAAATCTAAACTGCATATTTCCGGTTAATTGCAAAATAGAAAACTTAATCGATGTTTAGTGGTATGAATCTTTATACTCACCCACTTGCTCTCTCATACATGAATGGGGAAAGTTGGACAAATGAAAAAAAATGAAGTGTATTCACTTTATATATAAAGGGCAAAATAGGTGGTTCATATAAAATGTTGGGGTGAGGGTATAAATGCAAGGGTATAAGGTAAAATGTTCTTATATAATTAATTAGAATAGTTCCCTCCCAGACTTGGGCTGTTTCAATCTAGCCCATATAATTTGTGGCCCAATTTTGCCAAATATATCCAATACACATTAAATGAAAGCTAGGGTTTGATTCTAGTCTCTCAACTTTGTTCTTTGTTACGTTCCTTTCTTTATCTGTGACGCCGCCAAACCACACAACCCTAACCTTGCCTTATAATCTCTCTGTCGCAAACCTTCCCTCCCCAGAAACCGCTTCTCAGTCTCTTTTAGTCTTTTGTTCTTCCAATTTCTCTCTATTTTTACGTCTATTTTATTTTTCATCTTTGTTTTGATGTAGTTTTAGATTGAAGAGTAAATGGTGTTTCCTCCTAAATCCTTATATCTCTTATTTTTTTCATTTTTGCCATGTGGACACTAAGGCTTTGGATCCGAACAAGCCGTCTGAATAAACAGTTGTCCGACAAAACCGACACTGAAGTTAACCATAAGCTCAAACGGACGGAGATGGATGATATATTCTCACCTGCGGTTGCCTTTGGATTGGGGGTTTTCACCCGAAAACCGACCCAACTTGATCGACGTCCACCCCTACTTCACCTATTCTCGAGTTGCTTATTCGTTGTCTCCGTTCTCACATTTGATGATTCACCATTTATAACCAAAATCATTCCTTCAAGTTGTTCGTAGTTGCGTCGTTCAGCTCTTGTGTTATTCCTTTCTCGAATAGGTATCTTTCTTTTCCCTATTCTCTGAATCATTTATTCTCTTTTTTTGTTGGATTTTTTTCTTTTGTTTTTAGGGTTTGTGGTATGTGAATATTTTTTTTATTTTTGATTTTTATTGTGTATGGTTTCTGAATATTGTGTTGGGGGTCCTATAGTTTTTATGTAGTTGAAGGAAATGAAATGAGTTAGATGATTATTGATTTTTAAATGTTGTTTTGCCTTGGGAGGTTAATGAAGTATTGATGTGATTCAGTGCTTAATTGGAAATATTTGGGTTTAGAAATATAGCCTAGAAAATATAATGTGGTTGTAGCCAATAAAATATAATTTTTCTACGAATGAAAAGAACAAAATCCTATCATAAGAATATGCTGGTATGGTGAGTCTTCCTCGTGACTTGTGTTTGAGTTATTTGTCGTGCTTCTGATTTTTAGTGTCTTGCCGCTCTTGCGGTTTAGCTGTAGTTTGGCTTTAGCTTTGTTGTGTGGTGTGGAGGTGTGTCTATACATTCCACACATGAGCAATGCTAAGTGCACTCGCTCATACAGTCTCCTTTAGCCACTCGCTCTAATATGTTATCATGTCAATGTTTTCATTAAACCGTGTAACAGAAAACCGGCACAACCGGTTTCAAATCTCCAAATCCCACATCTACTCTCTCTCTCTCTCTCACACACACACACAAACAACCTACCATATCCATTGACCTCACCGGCATAGCACCTCATGACTTTGACTGTTCTGCCGCACTGATAAATCACTACCACCTAATTATTACTAAGTCTTTCTCTCATTAGATTATTTACAACAAATTCAATTTTAACAATCAGAAACTGACTTGGAAAACGATGGAGAAGTTAATGGGATTGTCGTAACACATAATAGAACAACTAAAATAGAAAAGCTCACAAAGGAGGAGTTAGATCTCGTCAGAAAGTTAGAAAATATAGAGTTTTTAGAGAGAGAAATTGATGAAGGGGAGATGTGTTTCTATGGTATAGTGATAGAGGGTGAATGTCTGTGTGGTGTTAAAAAAGGTACGAAAGAGGTGGAGCTTGATGGAGATGTTGCTGCAACTAACCAAAGAGCTGAGGAAGCACTGCTAAGATGTTGTCATTTTTGGTGAATCCATCATCGTATTTTATAGAGAGAAACAAACATGATTAGTTAGAGAGTATTTAAAACCTTATCGATCTTACAAATCCGGTTAGTAAAACTCATCCTCATTTTCTTTTAATTATCACTAAAGACCGGTATTTTCCAATTCCCCCAAGATGTTCTCCTTTTACGTTTGCAAGTGTATAAACATTACCTTTTTTTTTTAAAGATTACTCGCTCCTACCTTAAACATGTATGAATAAAATGTCAAATACATGACTTTTCTTATATTTAAGATAACATAGAGTACTATTTTTGAAACAAGAAACTACGTACTAAAGTAATTAAGAAACTAAAGATAGCTAAATGTGTGTTGCACGGAGATAGAGAGGAGCAGCCTGTACGCCATGGGCGTCGTCGTCCACCTAAAAAACTTGGGCAAATATCTGATTTGTCCAATCTAAAAAAGGTGGTATGTATATTTTCCATTTTGTATTAAATATCTAATATACAAATTTGTAAATTTATCTCTTTAACAAACTATATAATTAAGATCAATTGGATTTTTTTTCTTTTTATATTTAAGACTCTAGACAGTACCATTTTTGTAGTGAGGTACTACTGAAGTAATTAAATAACTAAAATGGCTAAATGTTGCACTAGAGAGAGAAAGAGAAAGCTCTCCAACGTCCTCAAGGTCGTCCAAGAAAACTACCTCAACATTTAGTGTGTATATTTTCTCTTCAAGGATAATTTTGTCTTGAAGAGAAAATATACACACTACCTGTTGAGGTAGTTTTCTTGTACGACCTTGAGAACACTTTGGAGCCTCCTCTTTGTCTCTCTAGTGCAACACACATTTAGCCATTTTAGTTATTTAATTACTTCAGTAGTACCTCACTTCAAAAATGCTACTGTCTAAAGTCTATATAGAAGAAGAAAAAATCCAATTGATCTTAATTATATAGTTTGTTAAAGAGATTAATTTACAAATTTGTATATTAGATGCCCGATTTAATGCAAAAATGGAAAATATACATACCTCCCTTTTGAGATTGGACAAATCAGATCTTTGGCCAAGTTGTTTAGGTGAATGACCACGTCCACGGCGTACCGGCGGCTCCTCTCTATCTCCCTATGCAACACACATTTAGCTATCATTAGTTTCTTAATTACTTTAATAGTTTGTCGTTTCAAAAATAGTACTCTCTGTTATCTTAAATATAAGAAAGAAAAAAAGTCATGTATTTGGCAAGTCAAATTCATTTAGTCCAAATTTAGACTAAATACACTTGACATATTATTCATACACATTTAAGATAGGAGGGAGTAATCTTTAAGAAAAAGGTAATGTCTATACACTTGCAAACACAAAAGGAGAACATCTTGGGGGGAATCAGAAAATACCGGTCTTTAGTAATAATTAAAAGAAAATGAGGATGGGTTTTACTAACCAGATTTTTAAGATCGATAACGTTTCTTAATAATTGTGAACCAATTTTTTTTATATATCATAAATGTATTTGTTAACATGTGTATCCAATCATATCTCTTAAAGTAGATATTCTTTTTTTTTGAAAGAAAAGTAGATATTCTTATAGATGTCATAAGAACTAGTATAACAAATTATCGTGTGTCAATTTGTATTATATGTTGTCCTCTCAAATGACTAGTTGGTTTGTACTTTTATTCTATTCTTGACGGGTCTTGTGCTTTAAATATTACTTTTGAAAAAATGTTTTGACTTTTTTAAAAGAAAAAAGTATCGTGTATAATTTAATTTGACATATGCTATAGTGGATGCATGTTTAATTCTCCTGTTTGATTTAATGGAGAATCAACTAGTGATAAGTGCCAGAAAATTGTATTTTAAATAAATAATTAAGGCACTTTTGTTACTTGTTTTGCAAGTTATTTAGGGAAAAGCCAAAGATAAGTGATTATAACCCTTTTACGCTTAATCTATCTTACTTTACCCAATTGTGCAGGAATTGAACTCAAGACACTGAGCAAAGAAGAAAAACAAAGAAAAAATACAAAGGCTTACTCGCCATGGCGAGTGATTGGTGAAGGAAGGCGAGTTCGAGGCGAGCTTAGGTAGAGAGCACCAGAGATCACACGCCTCCAACTCGCAACGGCGAACTGAAGGTGAGCTAAGATGTCAAGTACTCGCCATGGCGAGCAATTGTACTCGCGAGGCGCGTTAGGGCGGCCTAAACTCCCCAGAGCTGACGTGGCACAAACCCATTGGTGAAGAAACATCAACTCGCCATGGCGAATGGAGTTACTCGCGAGGCAAGTTAATGCAGATCAGACTTCTTATAAAAGCCCACTTGATCAATTCTTTTAAAAATATCTTAGAATCTCATAGAATATTTGGCAATAGCTTTAGGGAGAGAGATAGCGCTTGTTCTTCATAGAGTGAGAGTGATAGAAGGTGGATTCTTCCTCAATTGTTGAGAAATCACAAAGTTGTAATGAATCCTTCCATTTCAATTCATTCTTGCAAGGCTCCCATGACAATGGGTAGCTAAATCTCCATTCTTGGGATTAGAGGTACTTGATCTTAGCTAAACATGTAATCTTTTGATCTATAAATATATGGTTCTAGCATTTGATTTGATTTTGAGATTATTCTTGCACTTTATTGTTTATGTTTGATTTAATTGTGATTGAAAAATACTTTTGAATCTAAGTTTAGAATAATCCTCTGTCCAAACATAAATTCTAGACATGGAATTGATGTTTAGATAATCATTCTTGGTAACCAATCTTAATGTTTTCTTATCATTTAATAGATTGAGAAATCGTCGATTAAACGATAAGAACGACTCTCGAATCGTTTAATAGTTTGAGACATCGACGATTAAACGATACAATTGAAGTCACAATATTATTTGGACACGAATGATATTGACGAGGGATATATGGTAATATCAAAGAAAAGATAGAATCCATGTATGGTCTTTAGGTTACATGTAATGCTTGATCAAGGAACTCTAATCCTAACAAGTTTCATGCCTTATTAATCTCGATTTTTAATCTTACAACTTAGTTAACTTGATTCTAAGCAAACAAACAAACTACTCTTTTAACTTAATATGATAATTGGTGTTGAACGGTCTGTGATATCGCACTAGTCCCTGAGGAGACGATACATATAATACTTACTTTTGATTACGTAAAAATACTACATCAGCTAGTTACATTAGCTACAATGTTTGCTTTAGATTGGTGGATAGGTGGAGAGGCTTGGAAATGACGACGACGATTATTTGCTTTAAAGAAGGAGATGTTGGGACAATGTAGTGATGCTTTATCTAACATGTTTTTTTATAGATTGTTGTGGAAAATAGGTGGAGGTGGCAACTTACTCCTGACAAAGGTTACATTGTTAACGTTGTTTAACAGCTGCTAACGACGACGAAATCAAATACTCGACTTGACTTATATGAAATCATTTGGAATAAATTTGTCCCTTTGAACATATCTATATTTACGCGGCGGCTTCTTCGAAACCGAATTCCTACTAAAGATAATTTAGTAATTTATGAGATTCAATCGAATTTAAATGTGTCTTGATGGTTGCAGTTCTGAGAAAAATGTGGATCGCCTGTTTTTGGGTTGCAACGTCTTTGGGATTCTCTGGTCATTAGTTTGGCAGTGGATGTATATTACTTAAGTTAACCCTCTTACTTTCTATGATCACATTCTTCTGTTTAGTGTGTTAAGTGGATTCTCAAAGAAAATTAAGAGCTCGATGCATATTGTGTAGCTTCCTTGTATTTGGGTTATTTGAAAAGAAATGAACTCCTTTTGTTTCAAACAAAAAGAGGAGTCTATTACTCACTTGTTTGATAGAGTTAAATTATCATCTTTCTGATGGTCGAAAGCTAAAAATCAAAATTTAGCTTTTGATCTTCATCATTGGTTTGTTAATCCTTTATTGTTTATGAGATTAATCACCTAACATGTTTCCTTTCTTGTTGTTATACTTGGAGTTCTTCCCCTGGGTTTCCTGTGTTTGGGGTGTGGGGGGCTCTATCTCAAACTATAAGTTATTTACAAAAGAAAAAGGTGTTTTATATTATAAGTTATTTTACAATATCAATGGAAAACTAATGTTTTTTTAAAAAAAAATTGTATTGTACTCTTTCCTATGCATTACTCTCTCTTCTTCTAATTATTTTAATTTATCTTTCTTATACTATTAGTGAAGAATAATTTTGTAAAAATAACTGAAAATTTCTCTTACTTTCATGTACAAAATACTCCAGCAGATTCTATTTAGGGTTAATAGGTCTTTATCCCCTTGTAATATATGTCATTTCTGATTTTTCTCCCTGTAAAATATTTTTTTTGATTTACCCGCCTGTAAAAAAAATTTGTTTTGATTTACCCCCTAATAGGCCAAACAAAAACCAATTTTATTTTTTTTTCAAGAAATTTTCGTTTTTGTTTGGCCTATTAGGGGGGGTAAATCAAAACAAAAATATTTTACAAGGGGAAAACCGGAAATGACCTATATTACAAGGGGGTAAAGACCTATTAACCCTTCTATTTATAAGAGACGTTTGAGTAAACAAAAGTTTATGTATATGATCCATATTTTGAACTAAATGCATCAGCTTTTGGTGACCTAACTATCTCCTATAAATAAGACCAGTACAAAACTAACTATACTCTTTAATTTATTTGAAATTTCTAAAATGACTTGTAATTTACAGCGAAGAGAGTAATCTCTTTAGATAATTGCATATAATTAATTTTAGCACTATGTAATTGTCCTTTAATATTTAATTTACAAACACTTGGATGTTAACTTAGAGATAAAAGATTAACTTGTAACCTTAAGATTTCGAGTTCAAATCTCCTCAAATACAATTATAAAATGATCATAAATGTCACTTTAATTAATATAAATTTTCCCATCTTCTGTTTTTTAAATTAACTTCCTGGTTTCATTTTGGCTTGTAAAAAAAAACTCTATCTTAAATTAAAAGTCATTTACAAAAGAAAAGGTGTCGCGTATTATAAGTTATTTTACAATAAGGAAATGTTAACGAGTACCCACTGAACACTCTTTAAGACCTTTAAAATGTAATTTTTTTTTTGAAGATTAATGTAATCAATGCATTAGAAATTGAAATGTTTGACATTTTTTTCGGAATAATTTCTTCTTTTGAAATGCTTAAAAAGTGCCTATCAATGAAAAACTAATATGCATTACTCCCTCTTCTTGTAACTATATTAATTTATCTTTCTCATACCATTATTAAAGAATATTTCTGTAAATTAACGAATAATTTCTCTAACTTTCATATACAAAATACGTCATCCGGTTCTATTTATAAGAGACGTTTGAGTCAACAAAAGTTTATGTATATAATCCATATTTTGAACTAGATGCATAAACTTTTGGTGACCTAATTATCTCCTATAAATAGGATTAGAGGGAATACAAAATTAACTATATTCTTTAATTTGTTTGAAATTTTTAAAATAACATATAATTTAGAGCGAAGAGAGTAATCTCTTTAGATAATTAGATAAAATTAATTTTAGCAATATGTAATTGTCCTAAATTAATATTTAATTTATAAACACTTGAGATGTTAACTTAACGATAAATGATTAATTTGTAAGTTGTAACTTCAAGATTTCAAGTTCAAATCTCTTAAATACAATGGTAAAATCATCATGAATGTCACTTTAATTAATTATAAATTTTTATAATTATAAAAATTTGTAGTTTTTGTTTTAAATTGATTTTTTTTTTTATCTCTAATCTTGAATTTCTCAAAAACCCATTATTAAATTTATTTTTTATCTTTTAAATTGATTTTTTTTATCCTATCAAAGTCAAGAATTAAAATAACAGTTTTATTGTCCTGTTTAAAACTTCGATTGCAGTGTATAGTTTGCAGATGATGACCACATTGAGCAGTTTCCAATACATTATTAGTTGTCTTTTTTTGACTAATTTGTATATTTGTTTGTTTCTTTAAAGTTGAGAAACATTTTGTCAAATTATTATTATCATAGAGTCATGGAATCATGTGAGGCAACAGAGATTTTCAAACCTAAACGGATTTTCTTGTTCCCACTCACAGTACTCATTCTTGTGATACTTCTTCCTCTTCTCATTCACTTCAATCAAACATCATCAAAAGTGCTATATCCAACAACAACTACAGTAGAACCTATTACAACTAGATGTAACAACTTGTTCTTAGGAACATGGGTTCCTTATCTAAAACAACCTTATTACAATCAAACATGTCCTTTTATAACTGAGAAACAAAACTGTCTTATTCATGGAAGACCAGACAGTGATTTTCTTAAGTGGAGATGGAAACCTGATGATTGTGAACTTCCTTTCTTTGATGCAACTCAGTTTTTCAAGATTGTTAAGGGAAAGTCAATGGCTTTTGTCGGTGACTCTATTGGGAGAAATCAGATGGAATCTTTGCTATGTCTCTTGAATTCTGTAAGTTTTTAGGAGTAATTAGATTTGTTAATACCTCTATTTTTTTGCTTTAATTTTCGTTTAAAGCATAATAATCTGATTGATTAAGTCTATTAGTTTGGTTGTTTGAAATTTTTGTTCATATAAATTGCTGGCTAAATGCAGTATTGGTCTCTTATTTTCACTAAAATCACAATTAAATTAACAAAATTATGAATTGGCCATTTTTTTGTTGAAATGGAAGACAAAAAATACTCAATTAAATTAAAATTGCGGTTTGACCAAAATTGAGGATTGAAATTGCATTTAAGTCAAACTTTTTTTGGGCAAATTTGTCATATAGGAGTAACTTCTTTTGACCAAAAATAAATAAGCAAATTTTTCATATAACTTAACAATGATATGATAGTAATATATTAATAATTAAATAAGAAAAAACACTTTTCAAATGGTACTAACTTCATTTTTTATTTTCATTTTTTATTATGTTTTATTAAAAGGTAGAAAAAAACAAGAGAAAGATTCAAATGTGTTAGATGAAAAATTGCACACACACATTGACAAAAAAATATTGGCTTTTAGGTATACTCACTCACATGATGAGTATAGTACTAGAAGAAATCCAGGACCCACCCAGTGTCTGTTTTCTTCGCATTTAAAATTTTTGTTTGGAAATTTGAAAGAGAGGGGAAGAAAGAGTTTTGAGGGATTTAGATTTAGTGCTATAACGTGATGACGGAGTTATAGCTGCCGGCCGTCAAGTTTAAATTAACGGTTACGAATATTGTATAAACCAATTATGTAATATTGTCGGTCTTACGTCAATCCAATGGCTGAAATGCGTGAATTTGTAACTTCAACGAATGCAAGTCTAGTTTTGGGGGAGAAGAGTGAAAATGAGAAATCTTTTACCTTATTGAGATAATATTTTTGTAATGGTAGATAATGAAAAAAAAAGTTTTATATTTAATATTTTTTTACTTTTAATAGTACTTTTTTTATTTCTTTTTGAAAGAAAATAAATTCCTCCATTGAAGTTGAAGGTCTATCTTCTTTGAGTTATCCTTTTCACCTTGCTTTTTTCAAAAGCTCTCCCCTCTTGGACTCCCAAACAAAACCTACAAATTTTAACATTGTTGTAGTTTAAGGGTTGGATTTAAATCTAGAACTCTTCAACTTGAAAACTTGAAAGAGACTTAGAACTGTCTTATCCGAATTATCTTCATATAGGAGTACTACATGAATTATTATATGAACCGTGCAATGCACATGGAGATAACAAAGTGGAGTAAAATTTAGGAGTAATAAATAGGAACCATTAAATCAAAGTCGGTGCAGTAATTTATAAGCCCCATAATATCCCAATTGTTTAGTCCAATAACACCGTTTTCTTTGCTAAGCTGAAACATTTGCCTAAATAAACGCAGGTTTTATTTCAGAATACTCTACATTAGTATTATCAAATATAGTCTATGTTCAGTGCTGTTAGCATATTTTTTGGAGTTGAGTTTAAGTTCCCCATAGAGATTTTCTTTGTTGTTTGTTTTGTTTCTTCTTTATAGTCAATAGCACCTAAAAAGAGAATTCCATCGTAGTCATGTTAGCTGTGTCATGGTGTCAGTGCCCAAAATGTTAAAGATATACTTTTCTAATTAGAGGCGTATGCTAACTTTGGTACCCAATATATTTAAGGAAATAACTTATTTCCTCTAATTTTTTTATATAAGTAAAAAAGAAATAATAAATTTATGAACTAAAAAAAATATAAGTAAGCTCTTTCTTCTTGTTTTGGTGGTTTCTTGTTGTCATGTAGTTTGTAATAACTGTTTTGGTTAATGAAATATATCTCTATTTACCAAAAATATATATATAAGTAAATCTCTTTTGTTAAATGTTCGGATTTAGAACTTCAGACTGCAGACCAGTGGAAGGAGGCTCCTTAGTCTTTCGGACATTGGTGTCTAGTCAGATATGCATCTTTGGTCTGGAGGAGGGGGTGTATATGTAAATATTCAAATTAAAATGTGTTTAAGGTGGTGATTAGGTTTAAAATGAAGCATTGGTGATGAAAAGCTTATATAGCCTTGAAGATGTGTTATTGGGGCTAGGACCTGAACAATTAGTCGAGTCTCATATTAGGAGAATTAGGGTATAGGGACCTCAAATTGTCTCTTGGACAACCGTCATCGAGGATAATTGTATGCCAATCATAATTCTCTCTTCATGAGACCGTCCTGACTCGATCAGATGGTCTTGACTCAGTCTTTTATGGTTCCACTAGGATACGTCTATGTGATGGTCCTTCATTGAGTTAGTTATTTAGGATGATCCGTCCGTCAAGGAAATGGTTTTGGCCTGTTCAGACCAGTAATATATTTATAATTTTCTCATTTGTGTATAAAAACATAAATTACCAATTCTTTCAAGTATGTCTTTTTAATTTCGATAAATGATATAGAGTTCTTTCTTTCACTATCATAATATGCTGCCAAAATAAAACTTAATTTAAGTACACTTTTCAGGTTGCTCGTCCTAAGGACATTACAACCAAATATGTGTCATCAATTGAAGACCTAACATATTTCAAATGGTGGTTCTATGCTGATTATAATTTTACCATTACAATGCTATGGTCCCCTTTTCTAGTAAAATCATCTAAATCTTACATCTACAATAGTTCTAATTTCTACAAACCCGAGAGTCTTTATCTAGATGAACCAGATACAGCTTGGACAAGTCGAATTGAAAATTTCGACTATGTAATTTTCTCCGGTGGACAATGGTTTTTCCGACCATTCACATTCTACGAAAATGGTACATTTGTTGGATGTCAAAAATGCAACAACTCAATAGAACTAAACTATTACGGATACAAGAAAGCGTATCGAACAGCTTTCAAAACTATTATGAATCCTAATCTGTTCAAAGGGTTCGCATTTTTGGTGACACATTCTCCAAATCATTTCGAGAATGGTGAATGGAACAAAGGTGGAGGGTGTAATAGAACACAACCATTTAGTAATGAACAAAAATGGGAGGTGCATCCATATGGTCTAGAGATTATACATCAAATACAATTGGATGAATTTAGTGCTGCAAAAAACAAGACAGGGAAGAATGGTTCGCGTTTTGATTTGATTGATATAACAGATGCAATGTTGATGAGGCCTGATGGACATCCTAACAAATATGGGCATGTGTCTGGTAAAAATGCAAGCATTAATGATTGTGTTCATTGGTGTATGCCAGGGCCTGTTGATACTATTAATGAGATTTTTCTCTATATGATCATGAGAATGGGATTGTGATAGAAATATTTATTTTAGATTCAAAATGTATACTTTTGTTTTGGAAAAGTAATTTTCTTAAACAATGTATTGAACAAAGGTGTTGGTGTTTTTCCTATGAAGAATTGCCGATTCAGTATTAGGCCAGATAATATGTTAATAACATGACATAATAAAAATGAATACAATGGCTTAATGCGGTAGAGTGATGTTTTTAATAGCTAAAATTTAAAATAAATTTAAATTTGCATTAGTTAAAAATTAAGGTTTGATTGTATTTCTGGGTTTTATGTATATCATAATTGAGTAATTTTGAACTTTCATATTTCAGTTGCATGAATTGGATATAAGGGCGTTGTTTCACCTCTCTTGTTATTGAAATATCCCTTATATTTTAAAAAGTGTGCATTCAAATATACAAACTATCTAAGTAATAATCGACCACTACACAGATGTAATAGACAACTTTTGTTGGTAGATCTTTGTGGGATGATTAATATGGCTTTCATTGCGATGTTTTGTACTTGAACTTTGCTTTGTCTGTATCTTTTTTTTGGTGTTCCACCTATATACGGTACCGTTGCTTTGTAAATCTTATTTCACCCTTCTTGTTCGTCTTGAGCAAGGATTTGTTGTTAATAAGTTAAGCCTTTTCAAAAAATAAACCACTTTTGACAATTAATATTTTTAATTATCTATGATAAAAAAAAGGCTTAATTAAATGTTTGGTCTCTTAACTTAATTCTTTATTTCAAAGTAGTCCTATAGCTATAAAATATCTTAATATGGTCCTTTATGTATATTTCCGTTACTCACTTTGGTCCTCTCTGTTAGTTTTATAACATCTAATATTTTTGATGCGATTTCAACCATTTGATTGTAGGTCCATTGCATGTAACAGTGAGCCACCAACATCTAATTCTTTTTCTTTTCTTCTTCTCTTTCCCTCTTCTTCCTCTTGATCTTCATCATCTTAAATATTATGTTCATAAAAACCCAGAAAAATTTAAACAATCCCAGAAAAAACAGTTGAATCATTCACCATTCACTAAATTCTGATCAAATTAATTGGATCACATTATTAATAAAAAAGGTAGAATTGAATTGGTTGATTGGAAAATATGCAGGATGGCAGGAACAGAACACATGAATGAATTAAAGATATGCAAGCCTTATTTTTTTTTTTTTTTTTTAAGAAGCTAAATAGCCCACCCAAATTGGTACGGGAAAGAATCGAACCTAAGACCTTCAGAGGAGCAGTACACTCCTAAGACCCAACCCGATACCACCAGGCCAACCCAAGTGGATTGCAAGCCTGATTTTTTAACCACACACAATTCTTAATAGTTCATTTGATTGTAAAGAAAAAGGCACAAAATGGAATCACATCACATGTTCATAATTCTCACATCGCAGTTCTACAAAGATGTTAATGAATTCGAAATCCAAATCCCTTACATATACATGAAATAATAATAAAAAAGGTATACACAGGCGAGATTAGGATTGGTGACAGTGGCGGCGGTGGTTGGAGTGGTGACGGAATAATCATTGTATTCGTCGTTGTCAGGAGGATCAGAAGTGGTGGCATTGACGCAAGAAAAGCGTTCCATGGAAGAGATTGTTGCTGGTTTGACGCCCAGATCTAAAATCAGGTTTAGTGAGAAGTTATTGTTGTTGGTTTGAAGAATTGAGATATTCAATTGAATTTAATTGTGTTGTTTTGAAGAAGATGAAAAATTTAATTGTATTGTTTTGAAATGATAAACAAAATTTTTATTTTTTATTATTTTTGGGTTTTATTGTTTGAAGATTGATGAAGGTATATGAAAATGTTCTTGAAGATGATGCAGAAAGAGAAGAAAGGGAAAAGAAATCAATTGTTACCGGTGGTTTATTGTAAGATACAATAGACATATATGATTCAACTGTTTTCATCTAACGAAAAAAATCAAAGGGTTAAAATTAAAAAGATTAACAATGTCTATAGTAGACCACCTTCAATATTGGTCTATCTTACCCTTTAGGGGTTAGAATTAACGGAATTTGACTAGATTGACTTACGGAAGCAAATATAAGGGACCAAATTGAGACTTTTTTTTGTTATGGGACCACTTTGAAATAAATAATTAAATTAAGGGACCAACTGATCAATTAAGCCATACAAAATTGATATTTTGAACATATTCATTCAGACAAATCAAACAACATCTTATAGGGTTTCGTCAACCCATGAGCGCTTAGATGAGATGGAACAGGTCTCTTCTAGCTTAACCAAGGTCATGGGTTCGAATCTTGCCTTGGGCATGCAACAGCGTTAAAACTCTTAGGGAGAGTTTGCCGCCTATTTGGGTCCCACAATGCTCGAGGGATTAGTCTTTGCAGTTGCGCGCAGAGATACCTGGTTTACACAAAAAAAAGCCATCTTATATGGTAACATTTGTATTTATATATTAGTTAAAAAATATGGTCAAAGTAAGTTATGTGAATTGCGACATGTATTTTTAAATGTAGAGAATATTTAATACCATTTTATATATATTGCTTTAAAAATAATTTGCTTACAACAAAATTTAATATTCCAAAGAATTCTTTTTTGAAGAAGAAAATAACCAAATAATTCTTCATTTTTTTTCTTTGTAGATACATATCTCCAAATTGGTCATGGGTGGAGAAAATTGTTTCCTCAATACGATCTTAGCTTAATTTAAGTTTACCGGAACACACAAATGTATTCCAATAAACTCAGCTGAATTTCATAACACAAATGTATTCCGGAACTTATGGATAGAAGCCTATATACTCATAGGTTAAATAGAGTGACTTTTGCGAAAGCATCCATTATTTTTAATCGAAAATTTTAACCAGTTTCCCAGGGCATTGGTTAAGCAGTCAAAAGAAGTAAGATTTTATTTAAAAGTGTTGTAATAATTAGTTGGTCAAAAGTAACAGTTTATATTTTCAAGACAATTTTTTTACTTTTAGATTCCTTAACCAGTGTCCCGGGAGCACTAGTTAACAAGACATTTTTTTAATTTGAGCAATGATATTTGTACATCCATTTCATGAAAACTTTAGTGACAACTTTGTTTTTCTCTCTCTTCGGTAAAAAACAATGGAGAGAGAAAAAGGAAAAGAGAGAATAAGAACTTCATATTAGTGTGAGAGAGAAAGTTGTACAAAAGTTGTCACAAGTGGTTGTACAAATATCATTTCGTTTTTAATTTTTATGGGTAGAAGATAAAATATCAATTAGGCAGATATCAAGAAAAAAGAACATCACAAATTTTTTGGTGCTTTTTTCAGAAAATTTAACCAACCTTGATAGCATAATGGCGCAGAACGGAAGCAAGGATTAACAAGCTCTAAACCTAAAAGATAAACAAACAGGCTGCAAGCACAAACCTATTAAATAAGGGTTTCTGAAATCCATCAGAATTGAGAAAAGTCTCGATAATTTTATTGAATGAAAAAGTGTCTCTTGGATAAGCTATGATTAAATACTAGAGGAAATAACAAACCCGGGTGTGCCAAAAAACAACAAACTGAAATGAAATAGAAAAATCTAGAATATGCTGAAATATTAAAATACGGTTTTGGGCTTTCTGACGACCTTGAATGACTAAATTCATCTCTACATCATAGCAAAGCCATGAGTTTTGCTCGTGAGGTCCGGGGCTTTCCGAAAAGGTAAAATTCAGGTCATTCCGACACCAGATGCAAAATCTTCTCCATTTCGAATGAACTTTTCTTGTGCGTCACTTCATCTTTGATATGTTCCGCAAAGTTTGTCTACATGACATCACATAAACAAATTTTAAAAATCTCGATTAAATGAAAGGACCAAATGCATAACTTTGATGCTACCGCCAATAATCCATTTCAATAAAACCTTGTCAATATTTAGAGGCAAAACCAGACCCTCACGTAAAAGTAAAATTGAAATTACATTTATAATAAAAGAATTGAAATTAGAGCTTGACTCAATTGGTAGGAATAATGCAAGGTCTGAGTTCAAACCCGATAAAAAAAACCGCTTATATAACCAATCTGAAAAACAATTTACTAGTTACTGGTGTAATCTAAGCAACTGGTATAACTAACTTTTATAGAATATCTAAATCTAATACACCCCCAAAGAAAAAAAGTACATATATTTACAATTCAATGAAATAAACCAAATTGATTCTTCCTTAGTCAAAATTAAAATATAAAAAAGACGTACAAGTTGGAAATGAGATCACTTTCCAATTAATATTATAAAGATTTCTTTAGAAAAGAAATAACATGCCAACTTCTTGCAAATTTAGATACTTACTAAAAGGTACTGGACCCACATCCAAAACTTTTAATTGATGGAAAAGGGAGCAACAAATCCATTGGAACCTGGAAAGTTGGCTTTGGTGAGAAAAGTAATACCAAATGCATTTAGCAGCATGCAACTTTAGGAATCATATATCCACTAAAATTGCATGATGATGCGTACTTAATCTTGATTTGTGACCTATTTTGCTTTATCAAAAGCCGCAAAAAGTCATGCCTAGATCATACTTGTTTGGAGGTATTCAAATTCACTTGATTAGTGATGCACCAAATACCACTCTCTGATTGCAAAAAACCAAATCAGAGTCATGTAAAGTTTCATTTTCTTAGCAAATATTCATACTTTAATTTAATACTATAGTTGCCTAAAAGGGACATATTCCCCTTTATGCTGGAACAATACGTAAATACTTCTCCTCAATAGGACTATTATCTTTGCATGGATATATATATTTTTTTCTATACATCTCCATAGCAACAATATTATACACTAGCTATAATTGAAAACTTCAAATATGATTTGATCAATTTTTGTAAGTTCAACAGGGAAAATAATTTAGTTGCTACAAGATTTTGAGCACTAGGTTTAGACACACTTTCATAAAATAATTATTAAAAAAATTTACATTTTTTTAATTCTATCTTTTTTATTTTTTGAGTGTGTTCACACGAGTTTCTCGTTCAACAAAATATAAATTGACCAAATTTAAAATATAACCCGACAATCATCTTATGTTAGCCGGATCATTTTGTCTTTGAAGTCTATGTTTCGTGAAGCCAATCAATGGCGGATGCGTTTGTCAAACACAAGTTAATTTTGATAAAGAATCTGATCTTTTATTGATGTTATTTCTGATTATGTTTCTTTCATCATATTGGCAGATTTAAACCCCGATGCATTTTTTAGGGGTTTTTAATCTTTAGTTTCTTCCCTTCAAAAAAATCTATTGTTTCTTGTTTTTTTTCTTTCTGTTGGGGCTTAAGTTGTATTCATAAAAAAAACTTGACAAATATATATTTCGAGCATATTTAGTTTAAGAATTTATAAAAATTTACAATTGTTTGGCAATTGAGTTTTACTCACACCGTTGAGTATCTTTCTCTTTTACTTTAACCAAAAAAGATTAACTTAGATTGGGCATTGCTCATGATGTAAAAGACCAAAAAAGATTAACTTAGAATGGGCATGGCTCATGATGTAAAGCGGAAGATTTACCTTAATAATAACACTAACATGCAACTCAAGGCTAGCTATAGGATCAACTCACCACACATGTCAATTTCGATAGCATGTGGTCGGTAATCTCATGTGGTTATGCAGCTAACATGTTGGTGGTTGTTAGATTGAGATCAAATGCTTCAAATTTTAACGTAGACGTCGATTTTTAAAAAATAAAATACAAAGTCTTATATATGGTCACCCGATCTCAATATTCAACAATCATTGATGCGTGAATTGCATCAATGCAGGGATGAGCGTAAGCAACCTACTAGTTGTATGAATTTGGATTGCCAATAGTCAATAATCACTACACAGTCAACCATCGATGATCATTGGATCGATATCGGCTCCAAATTTTTATTTTTCAAAACTAAAATTCATAGTTTGATATTTTGATAATCTGATTTCGATCCAACAACCATTGATGTATGACTGCATAAATACAAATATTATCCAAGGCCGGCAATCAAATTTCACACTGTATGTATTGAAATTCAGGATAATATAAAGTGATAATATATATCAATTATGGCAAACATTTGAATACAATGAATTCACCAAAAATAAAAAAGAATACAGTGAGCTACACCTGTTTCTAGCGAACATCCATTTCTTCAATGCTTCACAAGTACATTTTCTCATAGACTTTTGTGCATATTTATGTCGCTCCTTATAAAGAAAACCATTGCATTAAGTCATTTCCTTCTAAAAGAAAACTTAATATACGAATTCCTTCTTTAATTATTTTAATGAAACCAATTAGAAAAAAGAAAAGGCAGTACATTTTTTGGGTACCATGTGTTGTTAAATCAAAAAGAGAAAATCTAACCAGAAGCAAACCCACTCAAGAAGTAAAAAGGAAACAAATTAACGACAAGATTCACACTCTATACTTACATCCATAGTCTCTTAACAAGATATTTTATTACTCAAATTACAATTTTTATGGGGAGAAAAAAAATTACAAACTATTTGGTGAACAAATACCTACATTGATATTCTCTACCACACAATTTTACACGGAAAAAATTGTAAACACTCTCAAAGATAAACAGCTACGCAAATCCCTAATACCCCCGAATACTATTGTGGTGAAGAAAAATCAAACTTATTATCCATATTTATAACATTTCTTTCTTCTTCACACTATTTGATATGAGACTATGAGTACTCATTTAATCAATGTCTTTCATTCTTCATCCAAAGTATTGCAAATTTTGAGAATGTGAAAGAAGTGTGCTTTAATCTCTATATGGATCTTTAAAAAAAAAAATACATTCTTTATAAAAATAGATAAAGACTAAAATTGTTTCGTGTCTATTCAACAAGTTAACGACCACATCAACATTTTTTTTAAATGAAGATAGAAAGGCTAACATTGCAAGCATTCATAAACTAAAAAGATTTTTTTGAAACTTATGAAATTTAAAGGACGAACCTGAAAAAAAACACAAAACTTAAAGGACCACATGATGTATTTGTCCTATATTTTTTTGATCAAATTGTCTAGTGATTAGAAATTCGCCCCTTAAAATATATTTAATTATAAATTATTATATGATAAACGAGAAGGATAAATAAATAAATATGTTGATGTTCGAGACTATTTTATTACTTCTTCAGTTACACAAGCAACAAGATGCGTTTGTAGTCCAACGGTTAGGATAATTGCCTTCCAAGCAATAGACCCGGGTTCGACTCCCGGCAAACGCATTATATTGCACTTTTTTTTATCATACAAAAGAGAGAATGGACAATTATTTGGTAAAAAAAGTTTTTTTTTTTTTTTTTTGTAAAAAATATTTAGCTTATGCTTAGGATTTTCCCCTCAAATGTGAGTATAATTAAGGACATGTGAAAGTATAATTTGGTTAAAAATTATAACATTAAATTAAATGCCTCAATAATGTTATTATGTTGCTTGTTCTTTTTCCACAGAATTCACTTTTTTTTAGTGATTTAAGAGGCACAACAAAAGTTGGAAACAAAATTATCCCCTATAACAATTATGTTGCCTCCCCATTGCTAGCTTCCACCGCAGTAAATGTTTAACTAGAGAAACATGACTGAATAAGGTGATTGTATTAGTAGATTACTATCATATAACATTAAATCATCAAAAACTAAATTGAAATTTGCAAAATATTGATAATTGCTGACTACCAAACGAGTCCTAATTAGCTTGATACGAAAGACATTAATGATAATTAGGCACTATTTATTATAAGAACTTTTGAAAATAAAATACTAGAAGGAGAATTTCATTTTCACCAGAATAATCAAGATTATTCTTTCTTTCACACACATATTATTATGCAAAACAAAAGTACATGCATTCCCTTTCGACTAACTTTTGACACTTTGCAAGCGATCTATCTGGATTGGGCCCACTTGTTAGACATTTCAGCACTACATGATGATGACGTAGACTAACTCAATTTCTCATTGGACACAAAAAGTAAAACTCACCAAAAAAATTCTAGAAAATTGCTCTTCTTCCTAACATAATTGTTCTTTCCCTTATCCAATAAAAGTTAACTCCTTTCACATTTTTCAACCACATTGTCAATTTTTAGATCGATTTAATCACTTTTTAAATTAGATTATCGATCTATCACTTTTTAAATTAGATTATCGATCTAAAAAGTATCAATGCGAGTTAACTATCCCTAAAAAAATGTAGCGGCTGAGTTAACTTCCACCTAACCAAGAAAATGAACAATTTTAAAAATGTGAACATCAATTTTTAAAACTCTACTGTTCAGTACCCTCAACCGCTTTCCACTCTTCTCACTTTTCACATTTTCTTTCACAAGCCACTTTATACTCCACCTACGTCTTGTTTTTTTGTCGTGTAGCACGTGGTTTATGATTGTGCTAACTAATAAGCACTTTTTAGCTTTATTTATCTCTATATAAAGCCCTTCTATAATATTTCCTCCTCAACGCCAACCAAAACCTTCTCTATTAAGAATAATCCAATAACAACCTCTCTCTACATGAAAAAATGGCTGAAGTGAAAAAAGGTGAAGAGATACAAGGGATTAAGCTATTTGGCACAACAATAAAATTGCATGTCCAAGATGAAAAAGAAAGTGAAAATCAAACGGTGGAGAAGAAGATAGAAAAGATTGTACCATGTCCAAGATGCCAGAGTATGGAAACTAAATTTTGTTATTTCAATAACTACAACGTTAATCAACCAAGACATTTTTGTAAGAGCTGTCAAAGGTACTGGACGGCTGGCGGGGCCCTCCGTAACGTACCAGTTGGGGCTGGTCGTCGGAAGGCCAAGCCTCCGGGTCTTGAGGATAGCGGTTCACCGGAAAGTTGTCTCTACGAAGCTGCTAGTTCTGATGATGGCCATAACTACTCAGGGTTAGAGCAATTTATGCCTCCTCATAGTGATTTTCGAGAAGTATTTTCCGGCAAGCGACGGAGGAAGACCTCAGGTGGTTATTCATTAGCATCCTCCTTGTGATTTCTTGTTCTTTACATGATTATATATAGTAAAGTATGGATGGAGAAGAAACCATTTTCCTCCCATGTGAATTTTACGTATTAGAAGTTTAGAATGGATTGAAAAACTAAATTACATGTAACATGTGTATATATATTTCATCTTGATTTCGTATGCTCAATTCAACTTAGTGCAAAACAGATTAATTTGAACTTAGTGCAAGCTTGATGGTTACTTTGGTATAACCACATATTTTTAACATAATTATTGTGCCAATGTTATTTTGTCAAATTT
>Ga0315913_1002486_pt1 | contig 21645 bp, 7 predicted proteins | sample MpolsnodulesMG_FD_207736 | JGI IMG/M metagenome (GOLD analysis project Ga0315913, IMG submission 207736) | Medicago polymorpha root nodule microbial communities from Los Angeles, California, United States - small nodules | ecosystem: Host-associated > Plants > Roots > Nodule | place: USA... | reverse complement strand
CAAGCCATGATAGATTATTTTAATAGGCTTCAAGATTTAATAAAAGGCACGTCTAAAATATAGAATTACATATCTTATGGAAATCTTTTGTATATCTCTCTTTGGTTGGGACTTGAGGTGACGGTTACTACCATGGTGAAGGAGATAACAAAAGCCTTTCCCAAAAACAAAAAGCAACTTAACCGCTGAACAAGAACAAAATAGAAAGGCTTGGAAAAATTCATTCATCAATTTCTGATAATCCAAATACCAATACCAATGAGTCTGCCGTCAATGGAGAAGTTACCGATACAGTAGTCACTTCAATTCAACTCCGGCTTAGTAAGTAGTCAACGATAATGACCATAGGAAGAGATAGAGGCAGGATTGTATGCAGAAATGTATACATGCTTACATTATTATTTTTAATCAAGATCAACCATTAATTAAATCTAAGGGTATTTTGTTCGTGGTCCACCGGTGAGGGACTCAATTGAACCCTCACCCTAGAATCCACCTAAAAGATAATGGATTCACAAGAATAATGAATATTTCGTACATGTGGATATTAATTTATGATGTATCAGATCCTTATTATAAGAAACTTTAAACACGAGTTTTCTCTGTGTTAAAAAAAAAGTTTTTATGGGTAGACTCTTCGTGAATGTTAATTTGTTTTAAAATTTTGATGAAGAAAGTCTAATGCGCATAGAAATATATTTTTTAACCAATATGAAACTTGCATTTAAGATTTTGTGTAACATGTTAGTCACTGTATTACTTAATGTGACACATCAATATCTCCAAGAAAGCATTTTCGTCAACCTTCTCTTGTACTACCCAAAAGTTTTTGATTGTGAAGGGTTGTTGTAGTATTTATTATTCTTTGCCTCCATAATCCTCTTACCAGAATGTTTAAGCGGATTGAAGAACTCCTAGGCGATGAAGTTTTCCATCTCAATCCAAGGAATTTGAAACAATTTTTCAGCATTGTCTATCAATCCACGGTTAAAACACTAAGGTAGATTTTGATATGTTTTTTTGGTTACATTTTTTTTCTGTTACATAGATTTTCATATATGTGACTAGTCCATAATGTTCCATCTTTTATGGTTTTTCACTTGTATTCCAGTTGGGATAGGGTTATGCATGTTGATTGCAACCTTGGAAAAGATCTGCGTTAACTTTTATAAGTGGTTTTGGTATGTCTTCAAAGACTAAGCGTCTTTTTTCGATTGCCTTTTGAATTGTATCACTTAATGAGCACAAGTGTTACCGTGATGGCCAAAAATATTGTGAACTTTACGATACTTCCTTCCTTCCTCGAATTTGTTTAGATGGACACATGTATTATACTCCCTCCGAACTCAAATATAAGAAAAGATTCCTTTTTAAGTAGTTAACGTATCTGACCTACATTGTAAAGCAGATACATTAATTATTTAATAAACCCAAAAAATGAATATTTTTTTATATTTGAGACCGGAGGGAGTATATACTTACAATAGTTCACAAATAATGACCTTAAAAACAGGAAAAGAAACAACAAAGCAAAGAGTTTACATAGAAGGAAATATGCTTAAATGTGATTTTGGTCACTCTATTTACATATTCTTTAAATTTTAGTCCTTTATTTCTAAAACCGGTTACCCTAATAAAGTTAACAAAATTTAAAATCCCCATCAATTTAATTGATTTGACATTGTCATTAATGATATGACGCTAATGTGACATTACGGAGTTGGAAACATGTCATCCTCATCATTAATGTTTGATTTATTTTATTATTAGTTTTACGAATATGATTTTTATATATTAAAAAACAATTTTAAAACAAAAATAAAATTCCTTCATCATCATCATCAACAACATCCCATCATCATTGGTGACAAACCCAAATTCATCTCCGCCACTGTTAAAATGAAACATTACGCCATTTAGCAAAATGGATACACCAAAGAATATTCAACTCAATGAAGTGAAGGCTTCAAATCACTTCCAAGATGAACAATACCAAACAACACCATTCAAACTCATCTTTAATTTTACCCTCGTTTTCAAAATCAATATTTCAAACACTTACAAAATCATCATTAAAGAAAAAAACAAGTCATCATTAAAGAAAAAAACAAGCCAAAGATGCAAAGGAAAATGAGAAATCAAACTCAAAGTCGGTACGGTGAAGATTGAAGAGGGTTCCTGATCTGTTTTTATTCTTTAAGATATATGTTTAGAATCTGGATTTATTCATATACATTTTTTTTTTCACAATGAAAACATGGGTTCATCAACACATAAGATGAACATGATGAAGATATTCTAAACCAGCAAGCTTACTTTGTTGTTGTTGATGGGTTTATCATCAAAGTCGAGGAGCCTAATTTTTTGGTTGTTATTTAGCCTTGAGAAAGAGATATAATTGATAGTTGGAGGGAAAAGATAATGATGACATTGTGTTTTTGATGATGGTAGTTGGAGCTTAAAGTGCGTTGATGCTAATGGATCTTGATGATGGAGAGAACTTAACAATGATTTCTTTAAAATTGATTTTTATATTTTGATATATTAATAAGATGAATAACAAAGTTAATAACCTTCCTTCAAAAAAACAAAGTTAATAACCAAACAAATTACATGAAAAATATTTCAACTCATAAATGTCATATCAGCTCCACATCATTAATGACAGTGTCATATCATTTAAATTGGCGGACGACCAACAAATTTTGTTAACTTTATTGATAGAAGGATAAAAAAACTAGTTTTAAAAATAGAGGGACTAAAATTTAAAGAATATGTAAATAGAGGGGCATAATTGCATTTAAGCCAAGAAAATACAAGGTTAAACAAAATTGTTTGCATTGTTGTTGTTGTTGGTGTGCCTTGTAGGGGTCCAACCCAGAAAAATGCTACACCATTTGCTACCATGTTGTGACGCTTCACACTGATGTTGAACAAGATGTAAGTTGGAGTGTGATCAAATGTCCAGGTTGAAAGATAAGTTTCACGTTATCAATTTTATCATGCCTCCTTATGAAATTTGTAGAAAGTACATACATTAATCTCATTTTCTTTTAGTATCACCTTGTTGGTGGCATTTAAGGTGTGAAAGTAATAAAGTTTCCCACCATGCAGGGTCGGCCCTAGACATAGGCGAGGGGAGGGGGGGGTGTTGGGGTGACCTAGGGTCCATACCCGCAAGCGGCCCAAATTTGTTTATAGGGGTGTATATATCAATATTCTTTTAAAGGGTGTATATATAGAAGAAAAAAAACGTAAAGAGGGACCAACCCTTTATAAGACTTCAGTCCAGTAGCTCTTCACACTTTTTATTTTACTACTCGACAACATTTCATTTTCACACCCCCAATATTTCATTTGCCAAAACACAAAACTTAAAAGTAAAACGAGGAACCAACACTTAAAACGCAAAATCTATACTCCTTCCCATAGAATTTTTCTTTGTTATTATTTTGAGCATGTTTTTTGGTGTTCAAATTGAAGCGAATTTGAATTTATATTTAGATTTCATAATATAATAATATGACTTTCATCATTAAAGTTTCATGGTTAGGACATCAAATTTGTTCTTCTGTGATTTTTATAACCAACATAGCATATTCTATTGACAAGTGACAAAATGTTTCCATGTTACTTGGTATGAGTCCTTCAAAAAAAAAATGTTGCTTGGTTTGAGGGAAGTTTATTTTACTTAGTTTTGTTGAGTTTGGTTCAACCCGCCAAACTTTTTTGTTTTGTTTTGTTTTGTTATTCTTTTTTATTAGTAGTATACACGTTGTGGTGTATTTGACACAATATTTCAAGGTGTCAGCATAGCTGAGATTTGAAAACATTGTATTATGGAATTACAATGTCTTAGGATGACAAATAGCTGAGATGTGAGCCGACATGATTAATGTATGTCTCATTTATCAAAAGCAAAAAAATTTGGTCTAAGACAAATAAAATTCTAGAAACGACGCTGCCACCATGGGTAAGTTGGTTTTTAACTAATAGATCAAATAAACAACATGGTTTTACAATCAACACTTAATTTTTTTTCTCTCTATATCTTCCACTACCGATTTTATCATAGACAATCAACACTAATTTTTTTTTCTCTCTATATCTTCCAATACCATTCTCTCTCCTTCATTCCCCACTCACCACCACCAACATCAATCCCATTTTTCTACTTAATTGGCACGGTGGGACACGGAGGAATTCAAAATACCTTTTTTTATCATTTAGAAATTTCTAATATATTTTTTTTTATAAAAGAAATTCAAAATACCCCATTTTTCCATTTAAAAAACGAAAATAATCCACTTTCTTACACTCACACAAATCAAAGCTCTTGCGCCTTTAGTTATTATGCTCTTTAAAATTATAGCGACGAGACAAGATATATATCGGTGATTAAGAACAACAACGGTGACTAAGCCTCTAATTTTCATGTTATTCACGGTGAACACTTAATTTATATCTTATGGCCACATAACTTAAAATTAATTTGAAAATATGTTAATCACCGTGTTGTTTATCTAACGATATATAAATTGAATAAGGGATTTTTCAGGGTTGAATTTGCATTATTTTAATTATATGTTCGAATAAATTTGCCTTTAAGATTCGTGTTATTGAAAAAAATAATTTTTTGTTCATATTTATTATATTGTTGGTAAATAATGAACATAGTTTGTTACTATTTAAAAGTTAAAAACATCTATAAATATAATTTTAATTAAAATCAAATTTTTATAAAAAATATTATTTATAATTTATACGCGTCAATGCATAAAAAAGAAGACAAACGCCCATATTAATTAACTATATTTAGAAAATAAAATTAAAATAAACTTCTTTTATAGTGTACAAGTACAATATTGCTCCTATCATAATGAGGGCAATTTCTATTTTAATGAGATTTAACTATTTTTTTAATTTAATAATACTAATAATATTATTAAACAAAGGTTTAAATATGTTTTTTTTTCCTATAAACATTCTAAAGTTTTGGTTTACTAATTAAATTTTTCCTTAAAACAAGAATGCAAAGAAATTAAGTGAGTGTTATAATACCGTGTAATTGGATTGTAAAGTACATAAATCAACCAAAATTAATGGTGCATCTTAGTAACTAGTAAATTATTCTCATTTTTCTATAACTTAACGACAAAACTACAAAAGCAAGATGAAAATTGAAAAAGATGTTGGAAGTTTGGGTTAGATAGAGACATCGAATCAAAATCATAAAATGTAATTGGTCCAAACCATATCACCTTATCCATATACCAAAATTCACACCACACATTCAAATGCTAAAAATCCATACAAACTTTTGTATACTAATATTATTATTCATTCAACTCTCTCTCACACACAAACAAGAAGCATCACAACTCTTCTTCAATCAAGATGGCAATGGCAACTCAAGCCTCTCTCTTCACTCCACCACTCTCAAGCCCTAAACCATGGAAACAACCATCAACTTTATCCTTCATCTCTCTCAAACCCATCAAGTTCCCAACAAGAACAACAAAAATCTCAGCTGCAGATGAGAAAACAGAAGCTGCAGCAGTTACAACAAAAGAAGAAGCTCCTGCTGCACCAGTTGGTTTCACTCCACCTGAACTAGACCCAAACACACCTTCACCAATTTTTGGAGGAAGCACTGGTGGATTGTTACGTAAGGCACAAGTTGAAGAATTCTATGTGATCACATGGGAGTCACCTAAGGAACAAATCTTTGAGATGCCAACTGGTGGTGCAGCCATAATGAGAGAAGGTCCTAACCTTCTTAAGTTAGCAAGGAAAGAACAGTGTTTGGCTTTAGGAAATAGATTAAGGTCTAAGTACAAGATTAAATATCAGTTTTACAGGGTTTTCCCTAATGGTGAGGTTCAATATTTGCATCCTAAGGATGGTGTGTACCCTGAGAAGGTTAACCCTGGTCGTGAAGGGGTTGGTCAGAATTTCAGGTCTATTGGAAAGAATGTTAGCCCAATTGAGGTTAAGTTTACTGGTAAGCAACCTTTTGATGTGTAAGGATTGATGATTATGCTTGCTTAATTGGGTATGTAATGCATGTACTTATATTATCACATTTATTTATGTGACAAATGCTAAACAATTTACATGTATTTACTTTTATGACTCTTTTGTTGAACATATTTTGGAATGAATATTAATCTGCTTTAGCTTTCATTAGTAATAGTATATATGTAGCACATAATAGTATGCAACATACTCTTTTATTCATGTTATTATTATTATAGATGTAAAAGTGTGATGGGCATACATAGTTTAAGATCGAGCTCGAATACCGAGTCTAGCGCAAATGGTTAGTTACGATGTATGATGTTAAATTCAGGAGTACCGAGTTCGATTACTAGCTTGTTTGTTTTTGCGGCAAATTGGCAACATATGTGTGTTTGTCTTAAAGCCACTTTTCCTAGCTTCTATTTTATCACGGTGAAAGAGTTGTCAAACGCTAGTAAAAGTGGTTGGACGCCAAACCAAACATTGGCTACCTATGATAACAAAAGTTTAGGGTTGATGTTGCAAGTTTAATATTGGTCAAATAATTAGGCAGTAGTATCTAATGTACCATAATAAACAAAACAAAATCAGTTTCCACATTTTTTTCTTAAATTAAATATATTAGAGTAGTGGTATGGGTAGAGAGCATATCCAAATAGAAGCACAAGATAGGAATCATTGGCTGTCCATTGATACAACACTTACAAGCATTTTTTTGAGTGGTGAAAGTACAAGCCAAGGGGTAAAAAAGGAAGAAAAAAGAGCAGAAAGGAAATACATATAATGAAAGAAATATCTTGATTGAAAGCCTTTGTTAACTTGCATTGTGTGTCTTTTTTGCTTTACTTTTTGTTTTGATTTTAAGCTTGGTTATGCATTCTTTCCATGACCATATATGAACCTAGCTGCTCCCTCTGTGTATACATGAGTTTCATTGTTTAGCCTGCCAATAGTATCATTCAATGTCTATCAGAATTAGAGCACAAAATTTGATTATAACAACAAGATTATAGTAAGTTTAAGCCTTTCACTTACGAATTACGAACAGCTTTGCTCAAAGTTGATGATGACACAAATGTTTTTCCATCAAGATATCTATTCTCTTCAATAATCCTCTGTCTCATTCTGATATCTAATTCTTCAGCACTAAGGTCCAATGGAGAATCTGAAGCCTGTTATAGGCAAAGGAAAAATAAACATAGAATACTTAGATTTGGTAATAAGAACTTGTCAAAACTTGAAAATTTAATCATCAATAATATATAAATTTACCAGGACCCATCCCCAAATATCAGCATAAGATGGGATATGAGCTGAATAAGGCACCACATCTGTAAACATGAAGAAAAAATTAATTATAGTTGTAAGTAGCATTATCATATCTTTGTCTAGACGAATACTTACACTTGAAAACTTGTCTCAAGGTGTTGTAAATACATGAGAAAACTTCTGTGTGGCTGAATATTCCAGCAGGCCCAGCCTGCATAAGAATAATAACAACAATATTACATTTTGTATTCTGTTTCTTTCACCTTATCAAGTTTTTAATTATACATATTAGTGGCACAAGTATATCCTCCACCTACCTGTGTCACAAATATTCCACCTTTCTTCAGTTTTGGCTTGAGAGAGAGTTCATAGAAGTCTTTGGTGTAAAGTTTATAGCAAGGACCTCCTTCTATTGGATCAGCCAAATCACCAACTATTACATCGTACCTCTCTTCTTTGCCTTCTAGTTCAGCCCTGTAACATCAAAAGTATAAATTTTAGAAATGATCATAATCATTGTAGCTGTAAAATCAAATTAATCTTAGTAAGTGACCTCGCGTCATTGATGACGACTTCAAGTCTTGAGTCATGGAATGCTTCCTTGTTTACAACTAAGTATGATTTGCAAAACTCAACCACCTCCTGCTTCCATCAAACATCAATACATTAATTTTAACCACTTGAAATTGTAAAAAAAAAATAAAATAAACTTATCAAAGTTAACATACCTCATCAATGTCACACATTACAACTTTGTCTACAGTCTTGTGCCTGAGAAGTTCCCTTGCAGTAGATCCTTCTCCTCCTCCCATAATAAAAACATTTTTTGGCCTAGAAAATGGAATGAAAAATAGATAATGAAAACATGTTCAAGTGTTACTTAAATCACGCAAGATGGATCATCAATTATTAAAGAAGAGTAGAGGATATACATAGGATGGTGAAGAAGAGCTGGATGAACAAGACATTCATGGTAGATAAATTCATCTGTCTCTGCACTCTGAAGCTTCCCATCAAGTACTAATGCCTGCAAAAGTATATAACATAGTAGATAATTAAGTGGCTGGTTAATTTATATTAATAATACTTTTCTTATAAGTAAAGGTAACTTTCTGTTGTAGATAAGAACCTTGCCAAAGGGCTTTGTGTCCAACAATGCAATGTCTTGGTACTGACTAGCTCCTGTATGCAAGATGCTGCAGCCCCACCATAACAGAGAGAATAAAAAGTTAGAATCATTATAAAAACATTTAACATAAATTTATATAATAGTGCTTAACATTGTATTGAAAAGGAGCAAACATATATATCTTAGTGTTTCATTTTAGTTGTGTTGTGTCTGACTTTTTCATAGCCAAACAAAGGCAAAAAGAGCATTTAACTTTTACATTTTTTCTAGCTAAAAAAACAAAAAATGACCAAAATTTTGGCGACAAGAAAACTAGACATTAGACGCAGACTAATATTTTATTTTTGTCTCACTCAAACCCAATGAAAAAGCACCTTCTTGTTCCTTGGCTTCTATTATCTTTTCATGAACCTTCTAAAATACTAGTCTTTAAGAAAAAGAAACAACATGAACATGAATGAATTGCCAAAAGAGACGCCATATATAAAGGAAGATATAAGAACATTGTCTTTGATCACTTTATTATTATTTATCTACTATAATATAAATGTAGAAAAGGCCAGTTTAGTTATGCTAAAGTACTAAACTATAATATGGTTGCATAAGATGAATATAGTGAGTGAATAGATGAATATAGTGAGTGAATGTATGATAAATAAATAGTATGTATACCTATTGAGAGCAAAGCACCATCTAAGGTTCTCTTCAATCTCTTCTTCATACCAGCAGCTCTTCCTATAACCATTAGGTGGTGAATGGCTTTTGTCATTTCCTCCATTAATGCCATTGCTAATACCATTTCCATTTCCATTTGTGTAAGCTACTTCACCCATCTTTTCTTTGATCACAACTAAGAAGAGCAAGAGAAAGTTGGATTGGAAAGAAAGTGTAAAAAAAGAAGAAGAAGAAGACAAGAAAGGAGTAGTTTGTGATGTTATGGATGGATGGATATGAGAATGAGAGATCGTATATAAGAAGGAGAAATGAAAGGGAAGTAATTATTGATAGACGGGAAATCTAGCAAAGTGGAAGTGCTTCAGACTTGAAAAAAGCAAAATAAAATCCTCATTGGTTTTCGTAAAGTACATACAATACATTACACACTGCGTGCGGGATTTCTTAGATTGATATTATACCCTCCCTAGTTAGGACCGTATCTTATCTTCATTTCTTACTATTACTTTCGGTATAGTACTGTTTTAACAACTTGTTTAAGACTAATTAACAGTACTACTAATATTTTATTTTATCAAAAGCATAATATCTACTACTAGTAGTAATATACTACTTATATCAAGAATTTTAATATATATTTTTATTTATTTTAGGTTTGAATCCATAACAAACACTACTTTAAACACAATCATTATCATTTGTCTGTAATTAGTAAGAGCACGATATAAAATTAGCAAGAGCAAGGACAGTGTTTTGCATTGTACATGGAAAGAAAAAAAGTCTAAAACACTTAATTGGTGGGGTAAATAAGATATATTTATTTCCTTATAAGATAGATAAAATTTAATTAGTACTTAAAAAAAAAGCTCATATTTAAGATTTGACAGCGTGGAAGTTGTTTGTCCATATGGGGTTATAGCTTAGGCATGCGAAACTATATGAAGGCAGGCACGTATTGATGGTATGCATGATGATATGTAATGATGCTAATGCAGCAATTTGTCACGCAGATGATGGAGTGGAATGGATATTCATATTAGTTATGAAGAAGTAGGAAAAGGATAAAATAGGATGATTAATATATAGTGGGTGTGACAATTACCGAAAATTGGGGTAATTCTTAGTGTTGGAAAATGTGTGCAAATAAAATGTTGGTTTTGTGAGTGAAAAATAAGTAGAGCGTGCATAAGATACAATCATGTATATTCTCTTTGTTGTTTCAAAAAGCTACTATGAAGAGAGAGCTGCGCGTGCCTATTCATCATCACTATCACCATCAATATCATCATCATCATAATTCAAACCCTAATTCATGATATTTCCATTTCAACCCAACCGTAACAAACTAATATTAACCATTGCCACTGTTCTTGTTTCTTCCCCTTCTTATGTTATCATGTTGCATTGGACATGTTCACTTTGTGGGTCCCTTATGTTTGTTTTGTTTTGTTGATGTAAGGTTGCCATCAGCATGATGTTTTCACATAACTATCATGTTGTTGTGTTAAGTTTGTGAGTTAGAAGACCAATATGAAAAAATGCGTGTTGAACAATTTTTCAGAGTTTGCTCAACCATTCTATCTTCTTATTGGTCTATTTGTTAAGAGATTTAGACACAAGTGGAAGATAAGTTAGATATATGAGTGGAATCAACTTGTTAAAATAGTTCTCATTAATCTATCATTTGTGTTTATCTCTTTTATAAATAGATAATATCATCTTAAATAAAGATGAAGAAAGATTCATGTATGTAATATTTAAAGTTTTGAGTAAAGTTATACAGTCAATATTTTTTTTTTAGTAGTTCCTTTAACCTAATGTGACAATCTTCAAACTTTCCCCATGACTTAACATTTCAAAACCAATAAGTGAGTTAAAACCAATACTCTCTTCGTTCTATAATAAGTGAGTTATTTGTAAAAAAAATATTGTCAATTTTTTTTTGATCTATTTCACTTTTCAATACAATATTAATTATTATTTTTCTATTATAACTCTAATTAATACTACTTTTACCACTCACAATTCAATATATTCAATTTTGCATTTATAATAAAGAGGAATGCACTGATACTTGACAATGACACTCAAAGTTATTTTCTCTCTTTCACTTATACACATTTTTTTAATATGCGTGAAATGAGGAAAAGACTCACTTATAATGAGACAGAGGAAGTAGTGTAAATGTAATGATCGTCTAAACTCTCATGACCCAACATAACTATTAGTAGACATTAACATTACTAAGGGGGTAATGGTAATGCTGTTGCTCATGCTGGCCGGCCACAACCATGAATTGAATTCAAATATTGAACAACGATCTTGGTTGGGTGGGGATAATGTATAGGAGTTATCATGAATTCACTTTCCTCTTGTGCTAACTGATCATGCTCCCAAGAGCTCTTAAAATTTTAAAATTAAATGTCCCATTGTAGTTTTATCTATTTCTTTTAATAAAAAGGGCAACTTACATTCACCTCCCCTAAGGTATCGTTAAATAACACCAACACCCCCTCTAGTTTTTAACTCAACACTAACCTCCCTTATTTGTTATTCAAATAGGCAAATACCTCCCTTCATACTTAACAATGTTAGTCTATGTTAATTGACTCCTCCAACCTCCTTCACATTCTTTCTGTCATGAGTATTTTTTCCACATTGTTGAGAGATCTTCTTCCACCCACCATGTTGCAAGTGTATTTGTGGAATGTTTTGTTTCTATTTAGCATTTTTATCATGGCAATTTATTTGCTGACTAATGATTAGCGTCTTCTATTTTGTTTCACAATGGCAATTCATTGTCCTCACTTCTCAGCTCAAAATTTTGCAAAACCATCAACAACAAAAGACAAAAATATGAATTCATTCAACCAAACTCCACACTTAGGGAACTACAAACTCTAGGAAAAGCAAAAGAAATCCCCGATTTCAAAATTATATTAGTGTGAGTAGAGAAATTTTGGAAAATTGGACACACCTTTGAAATCATTGGCCATCAAAAGTTGTTTTTTGAAAAGGCCAAGATAAAGATTTGGACACAGTTTGTGAGTTTTAGAAAATTGGGTTGTAGTTGAACTGGTAAGTGTATTGTAACTCTAATCAGTTATGTGAATGTTTGTGAGAGAATTCATGGGGGAATTGTGTGAAAAGTCAAGAGGTTTGAGTGTGGTTGAGGAAGGAGGGGTCGAACCAAAAAATGAGTTTATTTGGAGGGTTAAGGTTTTGAGTTTGGAAAAGGGGAAGAAATTGACGAGGGAATTGGTCAAAAAGCTTTGAGAGGGCTCCTAATAGAGAATGTGGATGTGAGCATGACTAAAATCCAATTAGTTAGCTAACACTTAACAGAGACCGACGGTGTTAAGTGAAAAGGGAGGTGGTTGTCTATTTGAATCATAAATAAGGGAGGTTATTGTTGAGTTAAAAAATAGAGGGGGTGTTAGTGTTATTTAAAAATAACTTAGAGGAGGTGAGTGTAATTTGCCCTAATAAAAAAGTACTCATTGTAATATTGCATTCATAGTTTAGCACAAGTCCATCTAGCTTCAAATGTTAATGTGTGTAACAAGAGTATCATCTTTATCCATAATAAATGGGAAATGTGTTTCTCTTCGTCTAATAAGTAATAACTAGTATGGAGCCCGTGCCAAGCACGGGCAACTATTGTCATTTTTTCAATTTGTATTTTTCATTTTTTTTATAACTTTTGTTGACATGGGCCATTGTAATAGAATTTTAAAATAATAGTATAATGTATTTTGTGAAGTATTTAATGAATGAAAATTATTTGAGGGTTATTTCAGCTATAAAGACAGAACAATTCTTCATTTTTGTCAAGTAGACTATTGATTAGAAATTTACCTCGTAAAGTAAATAAGTGGTCAATTTGGGTTTGGATCACTTCCTTTGCATTTTATATGTGATGTTCCTATAAATTGAGTTAAATTCACAGGGACCGTGTCCTTATAATATACTCCCTATGTATGTCATTGTTTTCATTTGATTTTTAAAATAAACAAAATTAGCTGAAATATTCTTTCTCAATCCCTTTGATTAATTATTTAAGAATTATTTTTTTTATTATAACCAACTAAAATATGTATCACTCATACCGCAAATTAATTGTAGCTTTAACAAAAATTTATCTATCATACTTCAGTAATGGGGGTAATGCTTAAAATAGCGAATATTTTTTCGACGACGTATATTTTAACTACGTTGACCAAGCCTATACCACAACTACAACTTTTATTCCACCAATTTTGGAAATTATATCCTACCATTGTTTGGCACATCAGCGTTCGTGATTTCTCACGACAAATTACTTCGCAATGTATAGCAGTGCTCCTTCAATAAAGTAATTATTAAATGACATAATCACATTTAAATGACAGATATTACATCATAAACTCCTATGCTTCTACTACTAACATCATGTGATGATTGAAAAAAATGGTTGAAATATTTATTAAATAAAAAAAAACAGTACTAAAAGGGTCATGCTAACATGTGTCGAGCACGTATTAAAGTTTTTATAAAAAGCAAAAATTTATTGAGAAAAATTAAATTTCAATATTTTGTGAAATAAATTGGCACATTTTTCAATGCAAAATTTCTATATATGGTATCTTTAACATGCGCCTAAGGACACATGTTAACATTTCTCATACTAAGTATAATGTTTGATGTAGACAAAGCAACAAACCGTGCCAATAAATTTGAAGAATATTAAATTAAATTTGAAGAATTCATACAAACCCTAAAAAATTCTCATCCAACACAATTTTTTAATTCCTCCAAATGAGGATGATTTTATAGTATGAAAAAAATAAACCCTCAAAACATTCCCCTCCTAATATCCTCTATTTTTTTTTCCTAAAGTCCTCCCCAATTTTTCCCTCCCAACTCAAAAACAAAACAAAGCTTTTTTTCCATTCCAAATAAATAAATAAATCTAATCTATTTATTTAGAACTTGGAGTGGAGTCCTTTTATTTGTTTAAAGATTGATTATGCGACTGCGAATAATATTTTTGCCAAATTCATAAATATAATATATTGATTGAGTCACCAGTCCCACAATAACAACCACACACACTTGCTTCTAATCATACTCATGTTAATCTATACAATAAAAAAGCTAACAAATTTATACAAACTTTTTTGTCATCTTACACCAAGATATTTATTATTCAATAAGGAAATATCATTGAACCATATGCTTGGATCACTGTAACAATTTGAAGACAAAAACCAAATTAAAGGAATGACATATTGTCAATACACATTTCTTTAAAAAAAAATTAGAAGGTCTTAATTTGACAAATTTAGGATTCGCCATCCTTTAAAGAAATATGTTTCAGCATTATGTCGACCAAGGATTGGAAATCAAGAATTAACAATATAAATAGAGTTAAGGTATGTGCATGCTATTGTTTTAAAAAATATATATAGCTTTGTGTCATATTCCAATTTTTGACCTAAGATATCACTGACACGTGTCATTTGACTCTATATTCATACGTCGTCTGACCCTGATCGATCTCTGCATCTCAGTGAAAATTTCGGCAGAAAGGTATTTTAAAATACCTCATATTGAATTCTGAGTCGGGCCCTCTTCTCTCAATTTTCATTTTTTTCTAATTTAATTTTAGTTTCCATCTTTTATTAAATTCCTTTTAATTAATTAGCTTTAAATTCGTTTTTTTTTTAAAATCTTTATCTTTTATTATTTTATCTCATTTTTTATTTTTCTTATTTTGAGTCTTTTTTTCATTTTAATGTCCATAAAGATCCAAAAATAGTCTTGCTGGCATCATCCAGGATTCATCCCAATCCAGCAACGAAATTGCTTGTTCTCCTCCCCAAGCCACAAAACTTTCTGCAGATTTGTAACAAACCCTAGGTCTACCCCTGCACTATAAAACCTGAACCTGCACACACACACAGGAGGACCGAAATTTGCACAACTATTTCACAGCAGCAATACACAAATCATAGTCCAGCACTACCGATCCAAACCCACAGGTAAATCAATATAATTAAACAACAACAGTTTCGACACAGCACCAAAACAACGGACGGCAACCGCACAAAACCAACACTGTCACGTACCATTACCAACATCACACCAGAACCTAATCCAAAACATCATCAACCACAATCAAACCGAAGCCAACGAATCAGCAACCAAGGGCAACTGCAATAACTCATCGAATTGGACACCAAATCGGAACAAAAAGCATCAAAAGGTATATTTTTCACTACTCTTTTTTCCTTTCGATAAATCTAACCCTTTTTGTGTAAAAAACATTTGTTGCTGTTTCTGTTTCAAGAAATCAAAAAAAAGAAGAAGATAGAGTAGGAGGAGAGATCGGAAGCAAAAAAAAAAAAAGGTTTCCGGCGTGGTGCGCCGCTGTACCGGCCGGCCAACCACCGCCGTAAACCCTCCTTACTGCCGTGAAACCCGTCGGTTTTTGGGAAGAGCACCGCCATGTTCTTCATGAGAGTGAGGAGAGAGAACAGAGAGTTTAGGAGAAGAAAGAGTACTTTTTATATGCTATCCGTAACCCGACCCACAACCCAAATGTTCGACCCAGCTGCTAAGCCCCACGCCCAGCAGCCTTCAAAGCCCAATCTGTCCCCGTTTTAATTACTGTACCCCCCCACTTACTGCCTGCACCCCCTTCGCATCATTTTACTTTATTTCATGCATTTTAAATTCTCTTGCATTTTTTGTCGTTTCTTCTTTGAAATTTATTGGTTTAGGTTGCATATTTATCATTCATTTGTCATTTAATTTGTAGCATGGGTTTTAGAAGGTGTATTTAGGCTTTAATGTAATTTATTTATTTATTTTCGTTTTCTTTTTTGGCTCGGAACTTAGAATGTAAATTAGGTTCGAATGTAAATATTTTCGTCATTTATTTTATCGCAGACCATAGAATGTATGATAGGCTTTTATGTAATAGTTTTAGGTGCATGTGTGCGTGTATGTTTACCTTTTATGCTTGGTAGTTTAGGTCAAAGGTCCTCGTGGTGGTCCAACACCACCATAAGGTACCTACGCTTTACTTTCCTTGCTCTGTTAGTTTAATTTTAGTCTTATTATTCAAAAAACAAGAAACATGCAAACAACAAAAATCACAAAAACTCTTTCACAATAAACCTTGATTCAAAAATCAAGTGATCCTCTTATTTTCATTCTTTCATAAATCAAACATTGCAATCTACATTAATCATACCTTGACCATTTTCTTTTAACATAAAAAACACAAACAAATACTCATTTGCCGCCTTGGCTTTTCTTTCATTTTAAAACCTTTTTCAAAACTAATAAAAAACACAAAACAAATCAAACGTCAATTTTTACCCCGAACTACGAGGTTTTGATCCCTCACGGGTACGTAGGCAAATGACACTTGTCCTTCCAAATCAATAAAAAATGTAGATAAGTAGGTCTCTTTTTCCTTTACCACTTTAAATACCAATTTTAAAAGCAAGCAAGTTATAGCACATGAATTAAATAAAACCAAGAGGTTCCCGTAGAGTACTACGGACATAAAGGGTGCTAACACCTTCCCTTTATGTAACTAACCCCCGAACCCTAAATCTTTTCAAAGGGGTGTTTCGAACTTTTTTCCCCTTTTCTCTTAAAATTAAATGTTCAGTCGTGAAATGAAATAGTGAGTCAAACGCTAATCAAATAGCCTTGATCTCCGAAAAATGACGCGACACTTTGTACTAAAGAGAGATAAGCATAAACTTTTATTAAATCCCTATTGCATATAGGAAACAATACATCCATAAAATTTCAAAAATGATATTTAAACATCTATTATATTTATACACTCATTTGACTTTTACTAAATCCCCATTGCATATAGGAAACAATACATCCATAAAATATTTTTGATAATTTTTTTGTCTCATGTAGCCATATTATATTATTGCACAAATATATTAGCAAATGATTCGAGATAATGTTAAAAAGAGAATAAAGAATGAGTATTCAAGAGAGTGCCCCCAACACTCATCTATATAGAAAATAAGAATAGATAACTTTATAGGTCTTTGAATAGCATTAAATATGAAAATATTCTTATTGAATTCTTGATTTTTATTTAATGTATGATGATATGAAATTTAAAGATATTTCCATTGAATGTTTTGACGGTATGAATAATATTTGAAATATTTGAATTTGAATTACAATTTCAAAGAATTATTTGAGAGGCCAGTGATGAATCCCTTCACACGGTTTGGCTAACACCGTTAAAATATAATACTCAGTTATTTTAGTTACTCTCCATAAATTTCATAGAATTTGAATGTAATTACTCTAGCATTCAATGTGATATTGTTCTACCGAAAGAAAAAAAAAATGTGATACTTGTGAATAGAAGTATTCATCTGAGGTGTCATCTATTTGGCATACAAGCGTAAAAACAAAAAAAAAAAAATCTATTTGACATAGTACATGTATCATTTGATTGGAGCAAACATTTGAATTAGCTTACTTAGTCTAGCATTAATGATGACTGAGAAAATAACAATGATAATGAAAAAAAGTCATGTATACTATACTATTGAACATAAAGAGATTCAAATGTTTACATTGTACACACTTATCTTTACTAATACCTTAGAGTGATTGTCTCTATAATATTTTTTACAGATAATTATTTTTCAAAATAGATAATTTTTGTGATCAAACATGTATAATTATATATTATATATAGAGAAAGGTTTATGATCAAAGAGATAATAAAGAGAAACATTTCTTTCCTAAAAAAAAAAGAGGAATATTTATTTTTATGTGAGAAGTCATGATGAAAAAATAGAATTTTGATTTAACGTAGATAAAAAAATAGAATTTTGACTTAAACAATGCAATGCAATTAATGATAGAGACTTAGACTTGTAACCAAAAAAATGATAGATACTCCTAGATGGGTTTACATAAAGAGATTCAAATGTCTATTTCTTCAAAATATAAATTAATGATAGAGAGTTAATTTTGATTTTAAGTTAATGGGCATTGACTTGCACATTAATGTAGAATATGAATATTTTTAATGAAAATAATGTATTGTATAATTATGTAACATCATGGAGATTGATTGTAGAATTATGAAACATCATGGAGATGGATCGTAGGTAGAGTTTGAGGTCCTCCTAGATGGAATTATGTGACATCATGGATGCGTTTACTTTGACTGGTTAATTTTGCATTCTATGTCTTGTATGAAGTTTGTAAAAATCTCACTCATTTATAAAAGATTTTTTTATCATTATCATATATCTTTTTATGAATAATATTGTATGAAAAAAATGTTAAATTTGAGAATGATTTTTTTTTTTTTTGTGGTCAAATGGTTAGAAGTCACCGTATCCTTTAAGATGAATAGGTGGCGTGTTCGGGGTTCAAACCCCTACCCCTACATATAACCAACTGAGTTATGTTCATGAGTTCTAAATTTGAGAATGATTTCAAGTTATGAGAAATATCATCATACATCTTTTAACGTATAAAAAGGTTTTAAACTTCAAATAAATATAGATTATTAAACGATTTTAACTTTTTTTTAAAGCAATATTTTTTGAAGTCAATTATAGTAGAATGGAGATCCAGGGAATGGTGATCAAGTATTGATAAATGGATATTTAGAGCTCATTCGAGAAAATCATGACGTCTTTTGGCAATGAGGGAGAAAAAGATAGATAACATAACAAAAAGAGCAAGATTTTATTACAATAAAATTGCCAACCAACATCTCTGTCTAAGATTTCCCTGTACAATTAATATTAACAATTTGTTAAATCAAATTTCTTCGATAAAAATCAATAGCAAAAACCACAAAAGAATTCAAAGAAAGAAATCAAAACATAAGAACAGTAAACATTATAAACACAAACATTATTAAAATTGTTGATATATTGATCCATAAGAAAAGTGGCAATGACGTCTAAGGTTTATTTTATGTGCCTAATATAGGCTAATGAAATGGAATTATTGAAATTGTTGATTTCATTTTCAAGGGGAAATGTAATTTGAAGATTATATGATGTTTTTAATAATGTTAGTCAAAATATGATGTTTTTATGACAATTGAATGCAGATTATATATTGTGATCTCATAATTTGAATGCAATTAGTCAACCATTTCAGAAGAAATGTGCAATCTGAGCATGATCATATCACGTGTCACAAGAGATGTAATATGATTAGAAGATCTTAGAAGGATGACATTGAGAATTGACAAAAAAAAAATAGTTGACAAATATAAACGATATTCATTCATTCAAATTGATGTAGTACATCGATACAATACAAATCCAAATTCGCTAAACACAAAAAGGATGAATCTGTGAACAAACTTACAACATCCATGTTAATAGCATAAAACGGCGAAGTATCTATGCCTACAAATATGACTAATATGATTGCATTAAAATCTCCAGAATATTCATGTCTCCGAATCTGCAACGTTGACGGTGTCAAAGTCATTGTCATTGATCGGATCTGCACTTGCTCAAAGCTAATCTTTCAACCTGAAGCAAATAAACACCGTACTAAGACGGGAAACCAAAACCACACCGCACAAAGACGGGAAATCAAAACAAACATAGTCGTTTCAGAGACGACGAAATCACAAAAACAAACAAAAGAAAACAGAAAATATGTGAAATCACTTATTCAAATAGGATATAAGGAAAAACAACTCTGAGGGATGATTTTTGGGTCAAAATTGACCCTAAATCACCCATCTGACAAGAAGATGAAGAAAAAGAAAGGGATGACGGTTAGGGTTTGAGAATGAGATAAGAGAAAGAGGTGAGAATTGACAAATTTATATAGCATTAATGATCTGTGAGAAAAAAATGTCTTTGAAGAATGACACGTGTACTATTAGAATAGAGAACTTTTGAAATGTTTATATTATAGATTAAGCGGGATTATAAGGCTTGATTCGATTTGCTAAAAAATCGAATATTGAATTAGACAAAAAAAAAAGTTGTATCTTCTTAGATTTATAAACTAGTCATAAATCTGAACAAAGCATGTATGTAGTAAGGGATCAAATAAAAATATGAATTATTATCTCTCATTAAACCACCGGACAACTTTTTTATTTAGAGTATGAACTATAAAATTACCAAAATACCATTTTTATTTTTCAACATAAAAATAGTATCACTACTAGAAAAAGCAAAATTAACGAGGGAAATTAGTGACGGAAAAAATGAAATTCCTCACAAATTCCTTGGTCGCAAAATTTAGTGACGGAATTAGAGAGGAATTTCACGTTTTCCCTCATTAAATATCCCTCACTAATTTTTATTTTTTTAGTAGTGTATCTCTCAATCTTCTCCTATACAATCATGTATTTTATTTTTTTAACAAGGATCATGTATTGTTTTTTTATGTAATGTTTTTTTTAAGGGTTGTTATGTAATGTTTTATCAAGTATCATTGCCAATCAAACGTGTCTTAATTTGTTAATGATATTATTTGCTACATTATCTATTTAAGTTTATTAAATAAAATTTTCATGTCTTACTTAAAAAAAAAATGATGTTATCTCCGTAAGCTTTGCTAAGTTGGTAGGAATATTATATATTACATGCATCGATCGGGGTTCGAATCCCAGACAAATTATTAAAAAAAAGCATTAAAAAAAACATAATGTTGTTCCTTCCATTTCACGCGACTTCTTCACATTTAAAATATGTAAACTCTAACCACTAAACTATTTGGAAATAATATGCTTTTTTATGTTTTCTCTAAATAAAATGCTTTTTTTTCAAGTAAACTCTAACCACTAAACTACTTGAAAATATGTAAACTACTTCGAATCTCAGACTTCTTCACATTTAAAATATGTAAACTCTAGCCACGACCATTTCACGAGTCTATTGCCAGTTGATTAACAAATTTATAGAAGTACTAGTAGTTAGTATTTGTTTTTTTTTATTATCAGAACTTACGTTTTTATTACATTGAGAATATATATATATATATATATATATATATATATATATTTAACTTTTCAATGAATACATTATCTTGTTTGAAAATCGTAAATAACACACTCCAATACACGTTTTTTTTTTGGTCAAGATGAATGAGTAATATCAAAGCAAACATGCTCAATACACTTATTAACAACGCTTTATGAACAAATATTTCAGCTTTATAAAAACATAAACAAAATAAAATTGTCTTAAATATGAATTTTCGACAAGTTAGGTGCCTCTTCGGATAATGAGCAGCACTACCATACCTCCTCTCCAGCTGATCTCTTGCATATCTTTATAAGAATGGATGAAGCTGAAACTTTCTATTATAGAGAGTAGTTTCTTTGATTTTTCGTCTTTTTTTCTTTTCTATGTTTATCCTTTAGTTTGCACCGTAACTAAAAAAGAGTTTGTCTAACATGTGCAATATTGCACATGTTAAAGTAACTAAAAGTAGCAAGTTTTAATGAAAAATAACAATTATTTATTAAAAAATTATATGTTTAATACAAAATGTACAAGTTCCAATACAAA
>Ga0315913_1002481_pt1 | contig 21663 bp, 15 predicted proteins | sample MpolsnodulesMG_FD_207736 | JGI IMG/M metagenome (GOLD analysis project Ga0315913, IMG submission 207736) | Medicago polymorpha root nodule microbial communities from Los Angeles, California, United States - small nodules | ecosystem: Host-associated > Plants > Roots > Nodule | place: USA... | reverse complement strand
CGACTAATAAAAGGGATAGAGCAATTTCTAGAGAAGTTCGCCGCACACAAGGTTCTATTAGTGGTGCAACCCACGCGAGACATATATATTTAATTAGTCAAGTTATGTAATTAATTAACTTTTTGTTATAAATTAGGCAAAAGATCTTGGAAGAGATCCGTACGTAGACGAACTTCATAGAGAAAACCATATTGTACATGGTACAGATGTCTACGTCGATGATCGCTCCTATAATACATAGGTGAATTTCTACTTTAATATTTTAAAATTATTTTTTAAGATTTTTGTTGTAAATTTTGAGTATAGTTCAAAAGTTTCAAATATTATGTGCCATATTTTTAAGGCTTAATAGCAGTTTAGGGCCCCTATGTTTTAAAAAGTTGCGATTTTTGTCCCCTAACAAAATAAAATACAAAACCGCCCCCTAAGTATTGCCCCTTTTCAGTTTTGACCCCCAGACCAATTTTGACCAAGTCAAAGCTGACGTTGACGCCACGTGTGTAATTTTTTATTTTTTAAATTATTAAAAAAAATTAATTTTTATTTTTTTAACTATAAAAATTATAATTTTTTGATTAAAAAAATAATAATAATTACACACGTGGCGTCCACGTGTGCATAGACTTGGTCAAAATTGGTCTAGTGGGCCAAAACTGCAAAATGGGCAATACTTAGGTGGTGGTTTTGTATTTTATTTTGTTAGGGGACCAAAATCGCAACTTCTTGAAACATAGAGAGTCAAAACTGCTATTAAGCCTATTTTTAATTGAGAAATATAAAAAAAAAAATTTGAATAAAAAATTATAAAATATTTGATTTGGTTTTGTAGACATATCTTTAATTCCAAATTTTTGTATTGATGTCTCTTGAATGTGGCAATAATAGTACCTAGTCAAAAATTATAAAGTATCGATGTCTCTTGAATGTCTCTTATATCAGAAATATTCATCTCTAGTGGTAGCAGTCTGCCCTATTATCATGCTTTTTCACGGGTTACATAAACGTTGTTTTTCCTTTATTTTGCTAAATTAGTTTAACTAGCAACATGTTTTATTTTGTATATAACAAAGAAGATTTTTCACACACGTATGGGAGAGTGAAAAAAGAAAGGACTCCTTCTCTTAAGCTTCAAGATATACTTTAACAGTTTTTTTTAGTCTAATACACAACTTTGGGTTCATCTTTCTGAAATATTTTCTCTTGTCAATTATGTATCCTTGGTTTTAAACCAAAAAGAGCCTGTTGAATCCTGGGGGATTTGCGCTAATGAGGCGGATAAATCCTTAAGGACAGTGCGGTCAACACGCCTTAGGTTATATACCGGTTTACTATTGTGTAGGTTTCATATGAATATATAGTCACTAGAGGATATTGATGATCGAATGCCAGGTCCTACAATAATATATAGCAAAGATAAGTTTACTTGATATCTCTCTTGTTTATTCTCTTTAATATTTAATTATTTCTCATTTTTATATGTTGATTATTATTTGGATATAATTTTATGTCAATATTTTACAACAATTTTAATCCACCAACTGTTGGTGCTGAAATCCTCGGGAGTGTTTAATGAGATAGGCACTGAAGTTTTGGTGCGGTTTTGGTGTCGAATGCTGCCTGCTTTTGCCTTGCTGGTTGCTAATTTTTGCAGCAGGAACTTTGGCAGCAAGGTTGTGTCTGTGGTTGTGTGTTGTGTGCGCTACAGGGGGCTGGGGGATTTTGTTCTTTTTCCTAGTACGTGTGGTGTTGTTAATTTTTATTTTGGGTGGCCCTGTAATGCTCACACGCTGGGGTGTTTGTTTGTTTCCTATCACCATCTTTCTTATCTTAAGAAGTTGGTTTTCTGGACAGAATTGGTTCGAAATCTCAGCTGGGGTTGTTTTTGTCTTTGAAAATTCGGTGGGAGTCCTTTTGTAACAATGATGGGAGGTTTAGGGTTTGGGTTTGTGAAATGGTTGTCCGGCTGTATGTTGTTAACGCATCTGTTAGCAGTTAGCAGCAGTGCTGTTTTTTGGTTGGTTTCCTGCGGCTTTCGGATAGTGGGGTAGTGAGGCAGCGGTATGCATATGTATTATCCGGTTCAGCTCGGTTCGCTGCAACTATGTATATTCCGGCCTCATTATTAACTAGGAAGTTATGGGTGTTTGGTTTTGTAGGTGTTCTGTATATATGCGGCGCCGGTTGTTTGTATTTTTCAGTTTTTTTCCGCGAGTGTCTATGCTTCTTGCGTTTACTCGACGAGAATTATTATTTATGTATATTTGACTTGACTATATTTATTGTTTATGCATACATATAGATTTTCGAGAGGAGGTACGACTATTCTTGGAACAGTCACAAGAATATTCTACCTATGAAGAATTGCCTCCTGCGATCAAGATGGAACTTTGGAGGAAGGTATCAGGACTTGGGTAAATGCATAAGTGGTATGGTCTTGGTTGGTACGCCCCACTCATGGAGCATGGATCTCTATTCAATGAGCCTTCATCCGGAGAAGGGCCCTCATCTAGCCATGAAATGTGTTGCCTCCTCATGTGATTGCCCAGATAGAACAATTGAAACAGGAGTTACAGGCTCGTAAGCTAATGGAGCAAGAGTTGCGGGACAGGATGGAACGAGACGTTGAACAACATATAGCATTTCAAGAATGCGTTGATTGATGGTTTGCGAAATTGATCGCAAGCACATCACAATCGCTACCGACTGTTGTAGAAGATGGTTCACAAGAGTCCGACAATCCCAACACTGAGGAGGATGAAAGTGATGATTGAGATTTGTGTAGTAAAATTTGAATATTTTTATTTATCGTGCACTATAAATTAGGATATGTTGACTACTTTATTTAAATGTGATGGTTTGGATATTTTTGTTTGAATGAGTCAATTGATGATTATCATTATTTTATGTTTATTTGGGCATGTTATTATTTTTAGCGGAATTTTCAATTTTTTTGGCACAATTCAAAAAAAAATGGCGCAATTTTTAAATTTTAAATTTTTTGGCGCAATTTTGAATTTCAAAATATTTTAAATTGAATTTCTAATTTTATTATTAATTGTTTCAAAATATTTTAAATTAAATTTCTAATTTTATTTTTAATTTAGTAGTTTCCTAGGAAAGCATATGTCACATCGATCTGAACTGTGTCAGTTTTGACAGTTTTTTGCAGGAATGTTTCCTAGCAAACTTTCCTAGGAGTTTCCTAGCTAACCGTCTGACACAGCTTTCCTCGGTAACTCCTCGGAGATTCATAGGAACAACTATAAATATACATAGAAAGTGTTTTCTCGGAAATTTCCTAGGAAAGCCTGCATACCTAGGAATTTCACATCTTTTCCTAGGAAATATTTCCAAGCTAACTTCAAGGTTTCCTGTTGGGGAAAAAGACATCAAGATCCCTTGAGGTAAATTTAAATTTGGTTCCTTTTATACCCCATGATGATTCTTTTTACCCACGGTAAAAAGATTTTGGGAGTAAAAGGAAGCAAACCTAATTTTACCTCAAGGGATGATGTCTTTTTCTCCAACTCGACCGACCACTATTTCCCCCAAGAGCTACTACTATATACCTAAAGGGGTATAAAGAGCCTAGAGACTATAAAAGCAAAATAGAAGAGAAAGACAGGGAGAGAGTGAGGAGGGGGAGAAAGTGATATGGTGTGAGGAATTAGGGAAGTATGGAGGTGTATTTATAGGCGGGAATGGTAGTATAGGTTATAAACACCATTAATGTGGTAAAAAAAAACGTGTATAATGGGTTAAAAACGTGTAAATTGAATGTTGAAAACCTGACCAAAGTGGAAAAAAAACGTTTGTTCTTCAGCTCTGACCACATGTCAGTGGTGCGCGACTTAAGTCACACAGAGCTTATAAGGTGCGTGAGTTAAGTCACGCTGCGTGACTTAACTCACGCAGGGGTATATTTGAAAAACATGCTGGACGCGAGCAAAATGTGCTAGGGGAAGAGCAGAAATCCTAGGTTTTCTATATAGTCTCTTATAAACTTTTGTAATATTACGCTATTGTTAATAATATTGAAACCCTAACCATCATTATTTTTATCTTTGATTGGGTATATTGTAAACACCAACTTCCACGAAAACAAAAGAAGTGAAAAAACAGAATTATTATTGAATTATGTCTTTAGTTTACCAAAGCATATTTCACATTTTATCTATTTCCAGGTTGGTTTAAGAATTGAATTCAAGTTCTTGAAACGTGTACATAATATTACCAGCTATTAATTTATCTAGCTAATGAACATGAAAGTTGAATAACAAAAACATATAAATTCAGAGCGTCCATATTTCACTTTATAGTTCAACATAGTAAACAAGAGCATGCAATAAAAAATCAACTTTTTTTATTTGAATATATTATTCAAATACAACCACTAGAAAAGTCGTTGATCTTGTAGTTATCATATAAAAAAAAGTTGGAAACAAGAAATTAATATTTTCACTTTGTTCACATCAATTGAAAACTATATGTTCATATTTGTTTTCATTAGAGCATTACAAAATCAAGTAAACAAGCATGGACAACTTTATCTGTACCGTGATGAATCTTGCAAATAGAATAAGATAAATGTTAACTATTGCCTCCGACTTTAAATGGTAATTTTTTATGAAAGTTCCAGTAACACTCGTTAACAAGACCCATAAAATAATGTGGCTAATCCTCATAAGTAATTTAAGAGAAAAATAAAAGAAAATTTTGTAGCAATATTATATTTCACTAAATCAAGACCTCACTTCAAAAAATAATCGTGCCAGAAACTTTATAACCATTTAAAAGATCAAAATAGTTCTAGTTTACAGTGTAGGGAAAATATTTTGATTCCAATGGATTCTTTCTATGTTGTAGCTGGTATTCATTTAAAAGATTTTGACAGCAGCAAACCATTTAAATGATACAATCAAAACCTGCCATGTGTAAGAACGTGTCATGATTAAAAACGTAGTACCAGTCAAAATACAATGTTTGGCAGAAAATATGTAATATCTAAGTAACGATACAATCAAAACATGATATGTGTATTTACGACGAGTTTGTGTTTTTTAGATAGTTATAAATATCATTTTTCTTTTATTTAATTTCATATCATGGGTCACAATGTACATTCAACATTCTTACTCTCCTCAATGCATTATCATTTAAATCTATAATAATCATAATAAACAGAGATCGATCATTGTTCAAATTCATTTTCGTTCTCCTATTTTCATCTTGCTCTCATGTTTGTGCTCTAATGCTTTCTTTCAAGGTAAACTTGTATCCGATCGATCTATAAAAATTATTTTTTTATTGTGTGTGATTAACCAATTAATTGTTTTGCTTAACTCACAATCAACTATGATTTGTGGCAAGTCATGATGACTAAACATGCACCAAAAGTTCCCCAAATCATGAAGAAATCAAATCTATTTTGTTAAAAGAGTGTGACCTTAGGAACTGAATATTGGCAATTATATAGATAATAGTTGAATAATAGGTTCTACAATTCAATTCTAAAAAATAGGCCTATTTTTCCTTCTTTTTTTTTTTTTTTTTTTATCTTCTCCTATTATTGATCTACTAGTTTTCCCTGTCTATATTTATTGTTGAGATTCGTTCTATTGACTTTTCTAGATTGTAAATTGAGACAAACATCTTAAGTGATTTTTTTGGGTTTCGAATGCAAGGTATGAAAAACCAAGCAGTTTCTATCCATGGTAGCGTCTTGTTATGAAAATTAAGGGGTTAAACTAGTACTCACATTTCAACAAGTTTACGTTGAGGTGGGCTGACTAATAAAAGAAATTAAATGACATCAAAATATGACATTAGAATTATGTCTTTATATATTGAACTCTTTAAATTCTATATTGATTATTAATTGTTTGATTTGACAATATATGAAGGGATACAAGGTGTTGGTGATTCATTGGAGAATTGGAAAATATTTATAGAAGATCATCCCTCATCCCTGACTCGCCTATGATTGGTTCATGTCCAGCACCTTGAGGTTAGCAGTAGCAACATAACGATCCATATCATTTTGTCCATTAATGGATCCATAAGGTTGAAACATCTTGGTATTACTAGTAATATGTTAATGAAAAATTGTTATTCAGCCAAATATAATTCATACCATTAACATGGATGAATCTGTAATTTGCATAATAGTGATGCATAGTACTAATGAGGGTAAAAAGGGTGAGCTATAGGCATTTTAAATTATGGTTTCATGCTGACATTCCTATGCACTGGGGCCTGAATAGTCTTGCTTGAGTTTTTCCGGTTGTTGTGTTTAATGGCAAGAAATCTATGTTTTTGTTGTTCTTCATATGCGGCATCATAATTGTTTTGGAAAAAAAAACTCAGATTGTTAGAGGATAGAAGGACTGACATTGATGGTCGATTGGTGGAAGAAATATGATACAGATCATAACAGTCACATACTATGACTTTGCATCCACCACCCTACCATGCTATCTTTCCATTTCCACCACCCTACTATTGACAATAAGGCCAACAAGCCATCGAGTTTGACAATGTTCATTTTTACTAGATTGTGTTTCCATTGATATGTATAATTATTGTTACTATTTTTACTAGATTGTGTTTCCATTTTTACAATGTTCATCACCAATTTGAAATATACAAAACTTGAGTTTTCTCATTTGAGAGTTAGAGAGTGGATTCTCTCTTGGTTTCTGAGCCATTTTGGCATTAGAGTAAGGTTCCAAATCCAGAGTTGAGTTTGAGTGAAAGAATCAACGGAAAGTTTGAGTTTTCTAAGGGTGTTCTTAAAAGAAAGAGTTGCCACCCTCAAAACTCTACTTTGCGGCCATTTTTTCGCAAAACTAACGTCGCCATTGCGTTCAGAAGGCCGAAAAACCTTGGACTTGAGGTTTTTGTCACCAAAGGAGCCTCCACGAGACGCCAAACGACTCGCCGGACCACCACCCGCCGCCACGCACAGTCGCCGGAAGTCAGAGGTTGAAGACGACCAGTCAGCAGCCAACTCAGCTGCCACGTGTCACTTCCAGCCAATAACTTACCGCCATGTGTCAACAACACATATCACCCTTGGCCTGTCCAGTCATCGACAAGTCAGCCACCACATCCCTGCCACATGTCACCTAGTGTCACGTCATCACCCAGTCACCCAAATTTCCAGAAATAACATATTTGTCCTAAAACTTTTTGTAATTACAGAACTGCCCCAAAACGAACTGAAAATACAAAATTACCCCTACACTTTCAAAAATTGCACAATTACCCCTGTATTTTTTGAAATTGCAAAATTGCCCCTATTCTTTCTGAAATTACAATTTTACCCCTGTTAAAAATTGTGATTTTTCAAGAAATCCTTTCTTTTAGTGCTATTAGCATAGAAAATTCCTATTATGCTCTGTGGTTGCGGTTTAATATGATCTTCAACATCAGAAAAGAATTATTCTATTTTATAGTACTTATACTAATTTCACCCTTTAAAAAAAATGCCTCCAAGAAAAAACGACCAAACACTTAGGGATATTCAAATGGAAGAAATGAGAAGACAAATCCAACAGTTACAAGAAACTGTAAATGTACAACAAGCACAATTGGAAGCCCAACACATGCAATCAGACGTTGATGAATGAAGTAGAAAATCATCATCATTAAGAAGTCGTTGTCCACAAAGACAATCATTTAGAGGCAACGACATCAAGATAGATATTCCTATTATTGAAGGAAATCTACATCCAGATGAGTTCGTTGATTGGCTCTAAACTGTTGAACGAGTTTTTGAGTATAAAGAGATACTTGAAGAAAAGAAAGTCAAGATCATTGCTGTCAAATTAAAGAAGCATGCTTCCATTTGGGGGGAAAATCTAAAAACGAAGCGAGCACGTGAAGGAAAAAGCAAGATCAAGACTTGGGAGAAGATGCGTCGAGAACTAAGCAAAAAGTTTTTGCCTTCTCATTATTATCAAGATAGTTTTATTCAACTACAGAACCTTCGTCAGAAAAACTTGTCTGTAGAAGAATACACTAGAGAATTTGAGAAGTTAATGATGAAGTGTGACATTCATGAAAGGGAGGAGGAGACAATTGTTCGTTACCTTGGTGGATTAAACACTGACGTTGCTCATCCAGTTCAGCTCTAACAATACTGCTCATTAGACGATGTTGTTCGTTTGGTCATGCGAGTGGAGAAACATTTACCCAAGAAGCATTCTTATAGGAATTTTTCCTCCACTGAGAATTCTTCTTATCCCCGCAAAACATACAACGATCTTCCCAGTACTTCTACAAAACCTTCTTTTAAACCCACCACAGAAAATAAACCCAAAGCTACCAAATGTTTCAAATGTCAAGGTTTTGGACATATAGCTTCAAATTGTCCAACACAAAGAACCATTGCCATAATCAAAGGAGAAGCTTATGAAGAAGATGAAGAGGAAACAACTCGAGATGAACATGAAAAAGATGCAGAGTTAGAGTCAGTTTCTGACGAAGAGCTCATTGTTGTTGATCATGGCGAGTCTCTGGTGATCAGACGAAACCTACACACAATGTCAGCCCAAGAAGAGCATTGGTTGAGGAAAAACATTTTCCATACTTGTTGCACCATTGCTGGAAAAGTTTGTGATGTTATAATAGACATTGGTAGTTGTGAAAATGTCAAACTACATGGTAGAGAAGTTAGAGATGCCAACACAAAGTCATCCTCATCCTTACAAACTACAATGGCTCAACAAAGGTAGTGAAGTGAAGGTTACGAAGCGTTGCCTTGTGAATTTTTCCATTGGTCAGAAGTATCAAGATCAAGTTTGGTGTGATGTTGTTCCAATGGATTCATCTCCTCCTTGGAAGACCCTGGCAATACGATCGTCGTGCCTATCATGATTGTTATGCCAACATCTACTCCTTTGTCAAAGATGAAGTAAAAATCAAGTTAACTCCATTACCACCGAGTGGACTTGATAAAAACAAAAATGAGTCCAAGCCATTAGTGTCTTTAATCATTAAGACTCAGTTCAAAGAAGCTGTTGATAAAGTCCAAACCATGAGCTTTATTCTAATGTTCGAAGAAAATGCCGAAACTATCATTCCAGTAGAAATTGAACAAATGCTCAGTGAATTCCTAGATGTTGTACCAGAAGACGTTCCACAAGGATTGTCGCTGATGCGAGACATTTAACATGTTATTGACTTTATTCCAGGAGCTGTCATTCCTAATAGACCAGCTTATAGAATGAGTCCACAAGAGCATGCTGAAATCACACGTCAAGTTGAAGAATTGCTGAAGAAAGGACTCATACAAGAAAGTATTAACCCTTGTGCTGTTCTGGCAATTTTAGTACCCAAAAAGGATGGAAGCTGGAGAATGTGTGTTGATAGTCGAGCAATCAACAAGATTACCATCAAGTATCGATTTCCGATACCTAGACTTGATGATTTATTAGATTAGTTGCATGGTGCCACCATCTTTTCAAAGATTGATCTTCGAAGTGGATACCATCAAATCAGACTTAGGCCAGGAGATGAATGGAAGACTACATTTAAAACAAGAGATGGCTTATATGAATGGACAGTGATGCCCTTTGGGTTATCTAATGCTCCAAGTACCTTCATGCGTCTAATGAATCAAGTACTTCGACCATTCATTGGGAAATTTGTAGTGGTCTACTTTGACGATATCTTGATCTACAGCAAACACAAAGAGGAACACTTAGAGCATCTTCGACAAGTGCTACAAACTCTTCACGAACAAAAACTCTATGCAAATTTGAAGAAATGTTCTTTCCTAACCAATGAGGTTACTTTTCTGGGATATATAATCATTGCTGAAGGTATTCGAGTTGACTTTAGCAAGGTTGAGGCCATCAATGGTTGGCCTATTCTAAAGTCAATTCATGATGTGAAAAGTTTCCATGGATTAGCTTCATTTTATAGAAGGTTCATCAAGAATTTTAGCTCTATTGCTGCCCCACTTACAGATTGCATAAACGGAGATAAGTTTCAATGGCAAAGCAAGCACAAAAAAGTTTTGACAAGCTAAAACATTTTTTGACTGAAACATCAGTGCTAGCCCTTCCTAACTTTCACCAGGTGTTTGAAGTAAGTTGTGACGCTTCCAATTCGGGAATTGGCGCGGTTCTATGTCAAGAAGGTCATCCTATAGCCTTCTTTAGTGAAAAAGCTCAACAATGGTAAACTTAGATACTCCATATATGATAAAGAGTTTTATGCCATTGTCCGAGCCTTGCAACATTGGAGTCATTACTTGTTGAATGAAGAATTTATTCTTTATTCTGATCATGAAGCCCTCAAGCATTTGAATTCTCAACAAAAGATCAATCACAAACATGCCGCTTAGAGTGAGTTTTTACAAGCTTATCCGTTTTTACTTCAACATAAGGTGGGCGTTAAAAATGCTATTGCAGATGCTCTTAGTAGGCGTCATACCCTACTTGCCACTATGCAAATGAAAGTAATTGGATTTGAGACAGTCAAAGAGTTATACATAGATGATCCAGATTTTCAAAAGTTTTGGAATGCCACTGATTCACAATCCTCTATGGACTACTTCAGACATGAGGGATTTTTGTTCAAAGGAAAAACCTTATGTATTCCTCAGTGCTCTCTACATGAAGCCATTAATTGAGAAGCCCGTGATGGAGGATTAGCAGGTCATTTTGGACGAGATAAAACTGTTGCTTTAGTAAAAGAGAATTTTTATTGGCCAAGATATGAAAGAGATGTCTACAAACATATTCAAAGATGTCAAGTCTGCCATTTGGCCAAGGCCAAAAGCCAAAACACTGGTTTTTATATGCCACTCCCTGTTCCAGAAGCACCTTGGGACGATGTTAGCATGGACTTTGTCCTTGGATTGCCTCAGACTCAACACCAGAAGGATTTTGTGATGGTAGTTGTGGATAGATTTTCAAAGATGGCTCATTTTATCCCATGCCAGAAGACTAATGATGTCGTTCAAGTTGCTGACTTATACTTTAAGGAAATTGTTCATCTTCATGGAATTCCAAAAACCATCACTTCTGATAGGGATGTTAAATTCTTAAGTCATTTTAGGAGAACCTTATGGAGGAAAATGGGTACTAAACTTCAGTTCAGTAGTGCTAGTCACCCCCAGACAGATGGACAAACTGAAGCTGTTAACAGGATTTTGGGAAACCTACTTCGGAGCTTTGTTGGTAAAAACCTAAAACAGTGGGATCTCATCTTCGCACAAGTTGAATTTGCATACAATAATTCAACTAATCAAGCTACGGGAAAATGTCCTTTTGAAGTGGCATACAAAACTCGACCAAACAGTCCGTTAGACTTGACTCCATCAGTAGATAAACATCAGTTTAGTGCAGATGCAGAAAGCAGAGCAAAAGAGATCAAGAAACTACATGAACAGGTTCGACAACGGATAATTAAGAAAAATTCAAGATACAAATCTAATCGTGACAAGCACAGAAGACAACAAATCTTTAAAGTTGGAGATTTTGTATGGATACATTTGCGCAAGGAACGATTTCCAAAACAACCAAATGCCAAGTTGTCACCAAAAGCTGATGGTCCCTTCAAAGTAGTACAAAAAATCAATGACAATGCTTACAAGGTAGAATTGCCAGGAACCTATGGTGTCTCAGCAACCTTCAATGTTGCCGACCTTTCACCATATCTGGATGATGAACCAGGTATAAACTCGAGGGAGAGTTATGTTCAACCTTGGGAGAATGATACATATCATAACAGTCACATGCTATGACTTTGCATCCACCACCCTACCATGCTAGCTTTCCATTTCCACCACCCTACTATTGACAATAAGGCCAACAAGCCACCATTGACAATGTTTATTTTACTAGATTGTGTTCCCATTGATATGTATTAATTATTGTTACTATTTCAACTACAATCTGGCCTCTAGGATTGCTATAAATAAGACCATTTCCTTCATGTATCATCACCAATTTGAAATATACAAAACTTGAGTTTTCTCATTTGAGAGTTAGAGAGTGGATTCTCTCTTGGTTTCTGAGGAAAAATACTTCACAAATGCAGGTAGAAGCTATAATCCGAGATAGGGATGACGATTATGGATGGAGTAAACATGCAAACACTTTGACGCCTAAGTCAAAATAGGCTCAATGTGGATGCTAGTATTAGAATGAAGCTCATTCTAACCCTACCATCCACCTGAAGCTCATATTGATTTGGGTGTTGGAGTCTTTGTAGATCCATCCCTTCCATCGTCCTTATACCTTGAATTTGGGCCTCTACCTCCATGTGTGGATCATTCCTTCCTCCGATCCACCATAAGTATGAGTATTTCTATCCTCTTTTGGTAAAATCTAAGTTTGTTCATAACACAAGGATTCAATGCAAGAAAATAAGTAGAAAGAGATTAGAAAATCCAAAATATGTAATTTCTACAACCTCTGGTCACATTTATAAACAACTTTTGCTTTTTCAGATTTATTAAATAATTGATGTATCTGGACTATATTATAATCCAGATTCATCAGTTATTTAATAAATCTTGAATAAAAAAAAAGTTCCTTATAAATGTTACTGAAGAGAGTACTTATCAAAGAAAACACAGACGTTTAATTAAATATGTTACCTTGAACCAGACGTTTAAATAGGCTATGGGATTATAAACAGACTTTCAAAAAGCAAAGATCCAAACATTGAATTTCTTACAAGATCAAACTAGGGTCTTACAAAACCTTACGACTAAGTCTATTTTAACCCTTAGCCAAGAGCACTAACACAATAGCTCAAGAAAACAAGAGAGCTAGGAGTGCTACCAATCGTGACAGAGACTTGACTTGTGGACCTACGTGTGCCAAAATAATCCATTATGGGGAAGGGCATGTATCATTCATATACGATGTGACTTTGTGGGATGACCTTGTCCAGAAATAATTCCTAACTCTGTACCATAGAAATAGCACACCTTTTATCTTTACCCCATCAAGTGTAGATGAAGAAGTCCTTGAAAAACAAAACTATAACACGTATTTAGAAAGAGAAATGGCACAAATTATTAGGGGGATGGGCATGAAGAGCAGACCATTATACCTCTAAAATAGACAACATATATATGAATATCATAGTTAAACTAGCACACCCAAATTGACATTTGGGAGAATCGAACTTGAGATCTTGAAAAAAGGCACACTTCAGGGTCTTAAGCCAACATCACCAGACAACCCCAAATGGGTTTATGAATAGCCTATTTTTAATGTTATGAATAGCCAATTTTTAGTTTAGAGAGGGAAAATTATCAAAAAAGATATATAATTTACAAATATATTGTATCTATGGTCATATTTGTGAAAGATTTCACTTATTCACTCACCACCTATAATACATCCCTAGAAAGGTATGGGATGAAGAAAATATACTAAAACTACGTTAATAAACAAAACCTAATAGCCACACATGTCCTCCATTCTCTATTAGAATATGTAGCAACACGAATAAGTTCATCATCCTGTTCTTTCTTTGGAATAGATGGACTTAACCTCACAGTCTAACCATAGGCTCATGAATTTGGGTTCTCATTGCTTGTTCTGATGCTAATTCTCCTTTTATAGTTTGTCTCTTTCAACATGAAGAAGAGATGTTGTTTATTTCATATAGAAGGAACTCCATAACCCAAATCTCTCGCGTTCAAAACTCAACTCGGAAACAAGGCTTTAAAGTACTTACAATGTACTTCTGTTGTACATAATGTAAAGAGGCCTTCCAATTCCTAGAGGAAGGGGCGCCAGTAGCTTAGAGTTCGGTCGGAAGGTAATTAAGGTCTTACCAATTGTTTCTACCAAGAATCAAACTTGGGTTTTTCAAAACGATTCATCCAAGGAAAACTCAATAACTACTGGACCATGTTGATGGCTCAAATTGTACACTTTTTTTGAGAACGTTTTTATTTGAAGAAGTTAAATTAGCCCACTCAAACTGACACCAGAGAGAATCGAACCTAAGAATTTGAGAAGGAACACACTCTCAGGTCTCACGTCAATACCACAATGCCAATCTAAGTGAGTTACTTTTTTTAGAACTTATTCACACTTTATTACTATATTACATTAAATTCCTTCTGTGAGTACATATAAATACTATATCAACTTAACAGCATGACCACTAAAATTAATTGGACAAAAAAGAAAATAGCACTACCTACTTTATTCCCAAGCACAAGTCATGGTTGAAAAGTTCAAACCAAAAAATTGGACAATAAAATACAAGGAAGCTTGAGTAAAATACTCGCCAAATGAAAATAAATGCAAGATTCCAAGACAAAGAATTCTAGGATTTTCCAAATAAGGCACGAATTATAGCAAGTAAGCCACCACCCATGAGTGCCTTCATCAATCTCATATTTGTATTGGTGTATGGTGGATACCTAATAGAAGCATCACCAAAAAAACTGCGATAAAGAACTGCTTTTTTGTGGCTAAATGCATCAAATGAGAATTTTCCATGGTATGCACCCACTCCACTCTCACCTACTCCTCCAAAAGGCAAAGTATGAACTGCAAGCTGCATCAAGTGAAAAAAATACATATGTATAAGAAATTAAGAGTGTTCAGATTTCACATCAGTTCAAAACTATGAAGCATTGACAATGAAACGACGCTAATAATAATTTAAGTGAATAAAAATGATTGATGCAACTGTCGTGTTGGTGTCTTCAATCTGAAATATTGGTGCTACATACTTCAAAATAGTAAATAAGAGCATCCATCGAAGAAAAAAAACCACTTTTATTTGAATAAATTTTAATTTCAATACATTCACTATAAGCAAATACAAGGGTGAAAAAAAAATCATTTCATTAGAAAAAATATGGCTCCTCACTGTAGTAAGTTATACTTGTACTTCTATGAAAAATATTCGCATTCGTTTTTTTTAATCCTCTATAACAATACAATCTTTCATACTGTTTTCAAAGTAATTTGATTTAGTCTAGAAGTAGCTTTAAAACAAGGAATTGTTGAGAACCAACTTAAAAGCTGATTTGGTGATCACCTTCACTGCTCTTCTGTTTGCATATAAAAATGACATTTACAGGCACACATAAACTAAGAGATTCAAGGATGGACTGTGAAAGAAAGAAAAATTACGTGTAAAGTAGTGTCATTGATGACCAAACCACCAGCAGAAACAGTCTTGACAAAATGCTCCTTGAGCTTCTTGTTGTTTGTAAATATATATGCAGCAAGAGGCTTCGATCCTGAATTTATCACATCGAAGCTTTCATCTAGTTTATCGACCTGTTTCGAGAAAGGAAAAAAATTCAAAAAATGAAAAACAAAACTTTGATTGATTAGTTGTGACTTCAATTTACTAATGCATACTTCACATTTTATCTATTTCCTGGTTGGATTAAAATATCTTAAAAGCCATTTGAAAAAAATATGAACATATTGTGTCATTAGAGTATTGCCAAAACAAGAAGAGATAAAATAATGAAATTTGGAAGATCTCAAAGAAACAGTTACTGTGGATGTGAATCATTAATTTGTACCGTGACGATGGGAAGTAAAGGACCAAATATCTCTTCGCTCATTATCAGAGAATCACGCGGGACATCCAGTAGAACAGTAGGGCTAATCCTCCTGAAATTTAAGAAAACAAAGAGAAATTTTCGTGTCAATATTGTATTTCACTAAATCAAGACGTAACCAATGAAGTACCTCCAAAAAAGAAGACAGGGAGCTTACAATTTGCTTTTATCCTTTTCACCTCCATGAACAATCTTACCAGAAACTTTATCATCATCCAAAAGCTTTACCAAGCGATCGAAGTGGTTTGAGTTTACAATACGCGACAAATCTTTTGATTCCAATGGATTCTTTCCATAAAATTGCTCTAATTCAGTCTTTAGAGCATCCACCTAGAAATAGGAGGAACCAAACACTAAACACTAAATAAAGAGACAGATTTAGAATGCTAATTAAACTTAGGAAAAACTTATTACCAGCTTAGGAGCATAGTCTTTTGTTGTTATGATATAATCTGGAGAAATGCAAGCTTGTCCATTGTTGCAACCCCACTTTCCTGCGATTATTCTCCTAGCTGCTACCTTGCAATATTAAATTCAAGTAAATTTAAGTCTTAATGTGATCCAAGGTAACTCGAATGATAGTAAGTACTCCATGTGGACTTAAATATAACCAGAAAAGTACATGTATGATGTAGCTGGTCCAAAGTGACCAGATACATGTACTTTGTTGCTTATATTTAAGTCCACAATAGTATTCGTTAAATTCAAAATACTGAAAGAGAGGTTAAGGACTTAAGGGTATACCTGTAAGTTGATATTTGAATCAACAACAACTGGTGATTTTCCTCCAAGCTCCAGCACAACTGGTGTAAGGTGCTTAGCAGCAGCAGCCATCACAATGCGTGCCACTCTTCCATTACCTAAAAAACCAACAATTACTTATTTGAGTAAATGATATGATCCAAGGATTATTTTAATAAACTTCCATGCAAACTTCGTCTTCATTACAATTTCCCCGAAAACTCTACGATCAAAGCTCTGATACCAGTTGACAAGTACTTGTATAGAAAATGGAAGTAAAGAAGAATTTTTGTATTAAGACGAATGAATGATTTCATAAAAACAGAAAACCAATTAAGAATTATAAACCATAAAAGAAAACCAGAGATGAGAAACAAAGAGAACCTGTGTAGAAAATTTTGTCCCACTTTTGTTGCAGTAATGCAGATGTTTCATCAACTGCCCCCTCAACAACTCTTATAGATGAGGTATCCATGTATTCCCCTAACAGTTTTGCCAGCAATGATGATGTGGCTGGAGCAATTTCTGATGGTTTTAAGACCACAGCATTACCAGCTGCAATAGCTCCAATGACTGGATCAAGTGATAACACTGGAAAGACAGATAGAGAATTTAATAATATTGTCAGTATAGGTTGAGGATAGAACTTGGAGCAGTGTAGTCAAATAACAGCTATAGCAGCGCTATCACAGTACAGTGTAGCAGAAGTTTCACAATTTTGTTCTGCAATACACGATTTAGTACTAAATGTTGCAAAATAGTGGCAATAGCAGCGCTCTAGGCTTATAGCAGTGTAATATAGTGGAATTTGAACAAAATGCTATTTTCCATGATCTGCGATTGACAACACTAGCTTGCAGGGAAGAAAAAAGGGAGATGTCAAGTCAAAAGCATAAATATTTTAACATACAAAATGGATAGTTCCATGCAGAGATGACCAACACAACTCCAAATGGTTCAGATACTATTTCAGCTGAAGAAGGAAAAGTTGTGATTGATGTTTTGACCTGCATTAAAGGGGAATTCATGTGATCACTGATTATGTCAGTCAAATAATGTAAGTGACAGAATTTCACTGAAAACGTACCTTTTCTGGAGCCATCCAATGCTTCAATTCTTTGAGTGCAGTTTTACATGAGTTTTTCAACATACCAATCTGCAATACAATTACACCAAGTATGATAAGATAGAAATATCATATGTAACACTGTTGTGTTCATTACTCCAAACCCTTCAACAACCTAATAAGTTAGAGTCAGAAAATCAGCTTTCATTCTATATTTTCAGCTTCATGTTCTTATTAAAGGGAAACCTAGTGCTATATAGCAGACCAACTAACTACACAACTCAGACTAATAACCTCCAGTCACACAACAATAAGAACGCAAACCGTTGTGCTATCAAACTTCATCTCCTTGCTAAAAGTATTCAAAATGTTGTATAGATGCAATTTATGTCTAATTTGTAATAAATTTTTCCATATCATGGCTAAAATAGGTTCACTATATATTACTTTACTATCAAAAGAAACATGAATGTTATAAGGTCATGTACAAGGGGAAAAATAACTCGAGACTATCTAAACAATAAATACAACAACCAATTCACACTTGCTGGGGTATAATAATTGAATGTACAGGACCACTGTTTGCACATCATCAAAGATCTCCTAACCAGTGGCATCTCATTCTCATCTCAGAGCTAAACAAACATCCTATTTGTCAAATCATGAAAGAATGCTTGTGCTTCTAATCATCAGGAAAGGCTAATGTAGGACCACCACACACTTAATGCACTAACACAAACACCTAAATAGCATATACCAAACACTAAAATAACACATTCAAAAAACCAGAAGCCATTAAGTACGAGGGGTACTGCATGCATGTATGCAAGTGCAACAACACATATTGTGGCAGAGTTTAATAAAAAAAATTCATCATTTTACTGTTGAGATATGATTGGATGCTTATGGGTGGGTGGAACAGAATGAATTAAATATCATTACTATGGTTTGAATACTTTAGGATAAAATAAACAAATAATAAGAAGAGAGTTATTGCACGAAATAGACTCTATTTGGTTGTATTACATCCGTAGTGATGTAGATAATTCAAGACTTATATTATTTCATGCCATTCTACTTACTTTTATCTGTTTTTACAAATCCAAATCCAAACGTTATCTTTAATTTTGGGTTGAGTGTGTAAGTGTAACTCAATTATCAGAAAATCTGCTAGTAAAATGAACGAAATACGCTACTTATAAAACACATTTTCCAGATCATATCACATTCAATGTTGGGGCAGTGTGACACCGACCGCGTAAAATAACAATTTGTTCAAATTCCTCTACGAACAGTGCTATAGCACTGCCATAGCTACTACTATTTGACAATATTTTGCACTAAATACCGTATCATGGAACACAAAGTTAAGCCACTATTTAACAACACAAAGTTGGACTCTCAAACACACCTCTCAGACCTATGACCAAACATCTAAAGTGTTGCTGTAGTCGCTATTTAACAACACAATGTTGGATTGTCAACGCACACCTCTAAGTGTCCCAATTGGCCCCATAACAGATAAATAGACTGTGATACCATTTAAAAAGATGATACTTAACAAAATACTTGTAAGTTGAGAAATATTCCATCATTTATTTGAATTCAGATTACTTGTAGTTGTGGATTCCCCACTTCACACATTTGGAATATCAGTGACCATTTGGTGAAGATTGAACGGTCCAAAAAATACAAATTTAAAAATCCAAACTTAATTTTGGATTGTCTAATCTTAACCAAATGTCAACATTCCAAATGCATAAATGCAAAAAATCCCAATCGGAAGGAATATGAATCCCAACCGTCTGTATGGATTGACTTATTTTTGAGCTTATGCAAAACAATTTAAACAAATAACAACTGACGAAGATATAATTTCTTAGTGAGAACTTATGAATTAACATAAAAACTTATTATTTGCGTAAACTATTTTTTTTCATAAGCTCAAAAATAAAAATAAGTCAATCCAAAGGTTCTTATGTCACATTTAATGCTGTAACTCTCAGAAACAAACTTAAGAAGAGACGCCACCACTATGTCACATTTAATGCCTGTAACTCTCAAAAACAAACTTAAGAAGAGAAGCCACCACCTATAACTAGAAGATTGGTCCACTTCAAAAAGTGATAGTAGATCATTAATGCTCACACCAAACCATAAAAAACCCACACTGCAACGTTTCCACCACCGAACAACAGTACACACACCAGAAAAATAAAAATAAAATAAAAATAAAAAGTAAAAACATTCCCTCAGATTTTCCTAGGATTCAACAGAACAGAACATAACAACAGACACACATTTACAACCCAATCAAGCACTCTCATTAATTCACTTCAATTTTTACCCCAACAAAATCTGGACTCATAAATAATAACAATAAACTACATATCTCTTCATTCATTCAACAAAAAAAATTAAAAAAATTAAATGTCTGTGACATATGGCACAATTAACAATGAAGATATTGTTAGGTCGAACACCTTCATTCATGTGATATCTGTTATGACAAAAAAGAAATAGTAATAATAAAAATATAATTTGCAGAGAATAACCGAACCTCATAGGCGACAGTTTCGAGAGGGGGTTTATCGATATCATTACGAAGAGCATCAATGATTTCTTGTTCATGAAAGTTTAAAAGCTTAAAAAGCTGGTTCAACTGTGACACTTTCCATTCATAATTTCGTGTTTTTCCAGAACCAAATGTTTCTCTCAGTTCATTCACCAACATGAATCCCGCTTCAATGTCGAACATATTCTTTCGCTCCAATTCAGTCGTCATGATAAATCAAGAAACAGCGAGAAGATAAAGCAAGTTATCTAAATGGATTTGGTGATCGAAGAGAAAGAAGAGGACAGTGTACTATGACATTATGTTGTGATGTGGGTAGGGTGGGTGATGAGGGTGGTGGTGAAGGCTTGACTTAGCTTTATTATATACTACTAGTTTCGTGGAGGGTAATCTACTAATCCTTATTTACTCTCAACTTGTTAAGCAATTCATTTTGGTCGAACACAATTAATTCATTTTTAATCATTTCTATTTTTGGTGAATTTAGTAATTTCTATTTTAAAATATATTTATTATAGTAAAAAAAGAAAAACATAACAAATTTAAAAAATTGACTATATTGCGCTTGACCAATTATTGAGTTTAATGCGGAGATCAAAACATATTAGTTTGATTCATCAAAATACATACATATTAGTTTGATTCTTTTTTTGACGAAATAACATTGCTATCTACTAACCATATATAAAAACTGACCGTAAAATCTCATAATTGTCTTTATTAAAACTCATCTCTTTAATTTTATGTATCATTTTATATAGATTAATTTATTTGTTTTAAAAAAAATTAATTACGGTAATTTTATGTATCATTTTGTAAAGATTAATTTATTTTTTTAAAAAAAATTAATTACAGATAATGGTCATCACAAATGTAACAATTTTTTTTTTTAAAGAAGAAAGCAAAATTTTATAATCGTCATTATTAAAACTCATGATCTCCTCTATTAACTATATATAAAAATCGAAGTCCAACATAATTTCATAATCGTCTTTATTAAGACTCATGATCTCCTTAATTTTATGTGTATAATGGTCATTTTAAAAAAAAAATTGGTCTAGGTCATTTTACAAAATTTAATTTATTTATCTTTTTAAAAACTAATTACGGATAATGGTGTGTAACCAATTTACATACATAACTATGGAACTATTTTCTTTATCTACTTCTACTAACAATTTTTATCATTTATTCCCCTAAAAAAAGTATTTTATCATTTATGGTACAAATATTGAAAATGAGAAATAATTATATTTCTTAATGTAAAATGTTAAAAATGACTTATAATTTGAGGTAAATGCAGATTTTGATTCGAGAAATGATATATGAACATCATTTTTTTAACAACTAACAGCTTCTTTGCTAATTTTTTAATATATTTTACTCATTTCGATTTGCATGATCCTCACAATATTATAGGGTGTTGCATTAATTATGGCCTTGATACGTGTGATAAATGCAATAATTGGCAAATGGCAACATTTATTTATTTTTTTGAACAAAGTAAATGGCAACATCTTATCAATTTGACAATGAATATATAAGCAAGCGCCCCATACACCAATTTTCCACCCAAAAATGTAAACTACATAGACCGATAGGTGTTATACTGCACTACCATTAATTTTACACAATAACCCATATAGATTTTGTGACATAGATATTATTGAGGCAATATTTTTAACAATATAGTGAAATATCACATACTAT
>Ga0315913_1002480_pt1 | contig 21664 bp, 8 predicted proteins | sample MpolsnodulesMG_FD_207736 | JGI IMG/M metagenome (GOLD analysis project Ga0315913, IMG submission 207736) | Medicago polymorpha root nodule microbial communities from Los Angeles, California, United States - small nodules | ecosystem: Host-associated > Plants > Roots > Nodule | place: USA... | reverse complement strand
TCAGCGGGTGATGTATATATATTTTTAATTGTAAAATCAATCCACAATATAATTTATCGAAATTTTTATTTTTTATAACTCCAAGAAAAAATTTAAAATTTGTGAAAATATCAAGGCTTAATTAATGATTTGGTCCCTTAAGTTATTTGTTGGTTACATTTTGGTCTCATAAGTTATTAACGTTATAATTTGGTCCTTAAGTTAGTATCTTTTAGACAAATAAATCATCACCGTCAGTCTTTTGTCAAAACGTTAAATAGGTACATGTGAACGGTGATGTGACAACTTGCAATGTGTATCCACCTTAGACATTGGCTTAACGGTTTTGACGATTGAGATTTATTTTGTTGACGGAAGATGGCTTAAAGGGATCAAATTGTAACATTAATAATTTATGGGACGAAAATGTAACCAACAAATAACTTAAGGGACCAAATCATTAATTAAGCCAAATATCAATTAAATGCCACTGAATTTCGTTTTAATAACTTTTTAAAAAATATTGATATTTTTAATTGAATATCACATAATTAAATATTTTTTTAAAAGTCTTGACCATCTATCCAAAAATAATAATATAAAAATAGATGGTCTAATTGCTTGTTTCTTCCTCAAGAGTTGAATTGTTGTTGCACTCATATTTAGGGAAGGCGACCGAGCTATTGATGAGCTAGCTCACAATGGTCATAGTTTGCCTCTCTTCACTTGTCAATGGTGGGACTATACCCTCGCTATATATTTGATCTGTTGTATAGATATAGTGGCCTCCCCTACATTAGAAAATACTCATTGTAATTTGCTTCATGCCTCTTCGGCTCATACAGATCATCTTACGTTATTTTTAACATATTATTCTGTTATTTTTGTCATGATTTGACCTAAATAAGAGAAGTTTTAGATCAGTTGCTAATGATTTAAGAGACATTTTATAAAGTTTTCATATCGAGAAATGTAATTTTAGTTTTTCCCTAAACCAAACAATTTTTAGGTGTTTTTGATGTATTTTATTGCAAAATCATGTAATTCAGCAAATCAAGACCCCTCATGAAGAATTGAGAAGACATAAAATGAACATTCAAGAGGCCTATAAAGATATTACAAGTTTGGGAAATTTATATAGGTCCCAAGACAAATTTAAAGGAAACAAGCACTCATATATTTAGGGAAGGCAACCGAGCATTTGATGAGCTAGCTCACAATGGTCAAAGGTTGCCTCTCTTCACTTTTAAATGGTGGGGTTATCCCCCTCTTTATATATCTTATTTGTTGTATAGATAGTTCGGGCCTCCCTTACATTAGAAAATATTCATTGTAATTTGCTTCATGCCTCTCTATTGATGGTAGATTGTCTTGCGTTATTTTCAACATATTTTTGTCATGATTTGACCCAAATAAGTAAAGTTTTAGATCAGTTGATTAAGTTGCATATGGTTTACGCGATATCTTGTAATTTTTTCATATCGCAACAAGTACTTCTAGTTTTTCTCTAAACCAAGCAAATTTTAGGTGTTTTGATGTATTTCATTGAAAAGTCATGTAATTCGGCGAAGCAAGACACCTCGTGAAGAATTGGAAAGACATGGAATGAAGATTCAAAAGGCATCTGAAGACATTACAAGTTTGGAAATTCTATCTCAAGTCTCAAGACAAGTTTGCATGTAGAAAGCACTCAAAAAGACAGAGAAAAAGACAAAAACACACTGGAAGCAGGTGCCACACGCCCCGAGTGGGTTGTCGTACGTCCGCGTGTGCAAAACATTGTTGAAATGCATTGCTTTTAAGCACCATGCACGAGGCGCGTGAGGTTTCGAGAGAAAAAACAGCATTTTGTTGTTTTTCCTATACCGGTTTGACAACATACCAAATTAAACAAATCATCTCTAACTTTATATTCCAGTTGTGCGACAGTATTTCACCGTATCAACTTCATTATCAGCACATTTGGAAACATCAGACTTAACAATGTTCTTTTTAGAATCAATAGTTTATTTCAAATCAACGGAAACCTCAACAATGTTTGATTTCAAATCAACGGGACCATCAACATTGTTTGGTTTCAAATCAACATAAGTTTAAACATTGTTTGAATTTGGAGCAACATAAATTTCATCCATGACTATCATTAAAGGACAAAACAAAATTTTAAAAAGGAAAACCAAAATATAATTTAGCAACAACAAAATATTACAAATAAATGAGTTGTGTTATTTGAGCATCCATATCTGTGACAACTTTTGCAACAACTAAAATTTTACAAAGGAAATGAGATATTGACACAAAAACCAAAGCAATAGAGAGAGAAAGTAAAAAGATAATGTGAGTATGAAAGGGGAAGTTGTCACAAAAGTTATCAAAAATGGTTGTTCAAATATCATTTTTCCAAATAATTAGAGACTTTTCAGGCTGAATAGTTCGGGAGTTAAGGCTTGATTATTCAGTTTTGGGTCTTAACTCATGATAAAAAAAAAATAGTTCAAATTAAAAAACGCAAAACTATAATGTAATCAGTTCAAAAGATGTAATATTTGTTATTTGAAGTCAAATGAGTATATAAATTCTTTAGTAATCGCTTAATGATGATTTGAGACACTCTTTTTTGCATGAAAAGTTTAAATTTTGATGGAGGATAAAATAGGAAGGTAGAGTGTGTGGGATGGTGTGCAGTAAATGCTTAGTTGCCTAATATATCTGTAAAAGCAATTCATACGTGTACGGGTCCTATCGACTATAATAGAGATCAATAAATTATATTATATATTTACATTGATGTTAAATAAGTTATAGGAAAATGATTGACCTTACATGACTTAATTTAATAGGATTTTATAGTGCATCCGAGAGACGCATGGGTGAGTTATATGATCTTTCATCAAAATGATTGGCCTTCGAACCAGTACACCAATTTCACACAAACAACTTGAAGGTGCGTTAATATTGGTGAGGAATATCAAAGCAGTTTTATCGGGTATAATTCTTCCAGTTGTTTATAGCAAGTGAAATCCTATGTGTGGATGTGCCACAGTCAACATGTTGCACCATGCAGGGGCCTTAAATTGTCATATAGTACTTTTTTTAACAAAAGGAAGCTTGTTTGAATTCATTTATGTACTACCTTTCCATTTGTAACATTTCGAATGCTATATATGAGTAGTAGAATCTTGACATTATTCAATTAAAAACTTCATTCAAGGACTGTAGAAAATTTATGCAATGCAATACATTGTAAAATAAAAAATAAACAAAACCAAGTAAATATATTGATCCGTGTGACACTATGCATAAATTTTTTGAGATCCACTATGACATTTTACCGACACCAATTAACAGAAACAATAATGAAAGGCAACTGTTGTATGTAGTGGTCTTTCTAATTTAGGCTTTAATACAATAAATCTAAAACGTATTAACAAAAATTTATTTACCCAATTAGAGCCAATCATGGAGGTATTAAAAACATAGAATAAAATGAAAGAAGATAAAACAACCTTAAGGTATACGTACGTAGTTGAATCGCTTATGTTATCTTGAGCTGTATCGGCAGATTCCATAGTATCATCACTCATAATTTTAAGCCATATCAATATTTTTGTTTCAAATGCTAGCTTGAAATAATTCACTAAAAAGTCTTTTCTTGAAGAAATCTTGGCTTCTTCGAATGAATTTGAATTATAACATATGAATTTAATATCAATGTGAATTTTCTTGAATTGAAACGCCATTTCTTCAAGATATCTTTTCACTTTTTTCGTCCATCTTATTATGATTCAATCTTGGTACAATCAGTGTGACAAATGCTAATTATTATAATGAATACAAAAAAGAATATATCTTGAACAGGGTAGGAAATCCATCTTTAGCAAAGATGCTACACCACAACAACTATCTTCAGTCGCCTCATTTTCTTTTTCGACCTCATAATGAATATATTGTGTGCCGTGGCTTCGTGTAACTGTAGCTTAGGAGATTGACTTCGACATATGCTTCCACATCTCATTCCATCTCTTAAACAACTTACCAGAATGCATTTTCAATACATGAGGCTGCCATTTTTTTCTCTGAAATTACTCTTGGATGGAAAATTGACACCCTATTAAAGAGTTAGAAGTAGGATTGGTTGATAGAGCACCAATTGATACCCTATGAGAGAGAAAGAGCACCAATTCTGATTTCAACAAAGGATCTGATTGGTTGATAGAGGTACATGAAACGTCTGCAAACAACGGTTGAGATTTACTTGGGTATTGGCAGTTTAGGCTAGCAATTAATATGGGATTATGAGGGAAATTAGGGAGAGATTAGGGCAAAGGTGTCAGCTCATCAAGTTGGGCGTTTATAATAAAGGATTCATATGGTAACTCCCAAACTTGAGTGAGCGGGAGTTACGACCCGTGAGGTTTGGACCGTAATTTTTTATAGGCGTATTTTTGACATTTTTAGAGGCTTGTTAGCAAATGAAGGGCAACAAATTTCGGTAGTAGCATTTATTTTTATTCTTTTTTTTTTGTATCGGGGTAATATATAAAATGGTTAAATAAGTTTTTCGTTCTTAAAGATATAGTGAATTTTGACTTTAGTCTAATAAATAAAATTGGATGTTCTCATCCTCACAATTTTTTTGTTTTGTTTTTGGTCCCCAATGACTAATTTATATTCATATATATGTCAAGATTATGACTCTTTTATGTTCAAGATGTGTCCTTGTCATGTCGATTTATCATCTTTAACCTTTGTATGTCTATATTATTATTAAGGTAAAGAAATGTTAAGCACATGTCAAAATTGTATCTATTAGGGACGAAAAGTAAAACAAATTTTGAGTAAAAAAATATTCAATTTTATTTGTTATGGACTAAAATCGAATTTCGTTATATTTATAGAGTCGAAAAACTTATTTAACCTTATATAAAACCCACTATCAGATTGTGTATTCTCTAATTTTGTTATTTATGCAAAAACTAAATTTAAAAATAACATTAAAATTATTACGTCCGGCAATCAAAGTGATTTTTTATTTTATTTTGAAGGAATCAAAGTGAATTTGTTTATCTTTTTATGCAAAGCTTGGTATCATCCACTAAACTTCTTTGCTGTTCAACTTGCAACTCAAATGATTAATAGATTACTTCATCTTCCAATAATCACCTAACTCCTTACGAGTTATTGTATCAAAATTCCCCTAATCTGTAAGAATTAAAGGTTTTTTTTAATAAATTATTACAGATATTTAAGATCAAAATTATGCATTTGTATCTATAAGGAGTCAACTGTATCAAAAAATATGGGACAAAGACCCAACATTATAGTAAAAAAAAAAAACTAACCTTTTAGAAAGGGTTGCAAAGAACACCCACACAATCATACGCTAGAAAGGCAAACACAGCACATACAAAGTTAATATAAGATGTTACAACCAAACTAGCACATCATGCTAATAGGACCATATATTGGTAATGAAATTGGCACATTGTGTTGTTTTGTTTGGTGGTTGCATATATTGGCAATGGTGGTAGGGGCACGAGTTCAGCTCCTTTGTTATAGATTTTGATTTTTGGTTTGTTATTTGAAATGACAAAAAAAATTAAAGACACAGTATAAGCATTTTTGTGATTTTAATACGCAACAACTAACATAAAATTAAGGACATGATATAAGCATTGTGATATTTTAACACGCAACAACTAACATAAAATTAAAGACACAATATAAGCATTGTTGAGAAGTCTGGACGTAACAACAAGTCAATAATACCATAAGAGGGTAAGACATCACATCTTCAACCAAAATTTTAAGGCATTGAAAATATGTGTCACCTCTCGTATATATCCAATATTGTACTCATTCATAGTCGATATAGAACTAATCACTCAGACATAAACCCAACAATCTATCTTTCAAATACGAGTCTCTAACGTCCTAAACTTGATTCAAATAACACAATCGCACCCCCGCTCCACCAAGTTGAACCAACTCTGATACCATTTTATGGGAAGTCTGGAGTAGCGACAAGAGCAGCAACGTGCAATTGCTCTAAAACCACAAGAGTGGGACAAGACATCTTCATCCAAAAATTCAAGACATTAGGAGGAATATGTGTTATCTCTCTTATGTATCAGACATTAAACCATTAAAATTGACGTGATACTAACAAGTCATACTTGCCCAAAAGGTCTCATCATGTGAATTCATTAAGGTCTTATGTAGGGTGAGGATTGCAATCATTTATGGTCCATGTTCAATCATTTATCTCATTCATTGTGGGACTCTTAACACAACCCCTCACGTCCATGACTGAATATTTGGAGCGTTATCCGAGTGGTCTAATAGCAATGGCTTGATAGCCGGTGATCCAACAAATCTTGAATAGACTTTAATATCATGTTAATTTGGGCTGACCTAACTCAACTTTTACAAAAGCAACTTATAAGGTAAAGATTGCACTCGCTTATAAACCACATTTCAAACCTTATCTCATCTAGAACTCTTTAACAATGTGACGCACATTGCACAATAGCTCAGGAGAAGTAAATATAAATATTTTACTGTGAATTTATATACCAATTAATGCTTTTTAAATTTATAATAACATCAAAAGAAAATAAATGTAGAGAGCATTTTATTTTGCATGTAAATGAGCAAACAAGAATTTATATGTTGTCCCTAAGAAGAAAAAAAAAAGAATTTATATGTTGTGGCCCGCTGACACAAGAATATCCTCAAACTTAATACGTCATTTAATTTGTGCTCTTTCCCTTCCTCTTCTTCTAATACTCACATGGCTGTGCTGTGTAAACAAAGTAACCATAAAAAATTCTTTCTTAACAAGGTAGCATGCAACATTTTGTTTTCTTTTATGAGTTTTAATTTCTTCTTCTCTCTACTTTGGTTCCTATAGGTAAGGTAACAGAAAAAGGGACTTCATTCACACTTATCAAAACCAACCTCATGCTAAATAGTGCCCAGTGCACATCACATTGCAGAAGGCAGCAAAATAGAACCATATCTATAGGAATGTTATTTATTTTTTGACATATTTTTCCTTATTTCTCTAAAGTTGATTCGTATAATCATGATATGAGATGTGATAATGATTTAGACTCTTTTAATTTCTTCTTGGTCATGTTGATCAAGCTAAAACTTAAACTATGACCATAACTAATATAAAGAAAATGAAACATCCACATTGCATATAAATCAGCATGTTTCACACTCTCATACTGAAGAACAAAGTCTGAGAAAATCTACTAGATCTGAAAAGGTTCCAGCCTTTCCTAAAGACTTTCATTGCCCTCGGCTGCATACAGCAGATATATCTTCCTCACCAGATTCAAGTAATGAAAGAGCTACCTGGAAGCTAGTTACGGTTGTGCAAAGATATGAAGGAAACTGTTAAATTGTTGTCAGAGGGTTCAAACTGTTAAATTTTTAATTAATTAATAATTATAATAATATATATTTTCATGCCAAAACTAACATCTATAATAGGCAAAATGCTAAATTGTTCAAACCGAGAACAAGGGTTTCGACTCTTAAGTTTGTCTTTTTGCTAGTTTAGGATTAATGTTAAATATGTTTCTGGTCCCTATAAAATTGGAAACTTTTAAGTTTAGTCTTTACTTAATTTTAATAGTTTTTTTAGTCATTAAAAAAAATTACTTATAATTTTAGTCCCAGCTAAAACAAAGTTTGTTTAATTATCCTCAATCTCTTAAATTTTTGAACGATTTTTTTGAGATTAGTTTAAAACACTATGAAAGGTTTATTTACTAAAATTTAGAATTTTTTTTAACATGAAACGAATTAAATATGAATTTTTTAAAACATCAAAAGTTAAAGATAAAAGTAACAAAACATGGACGTTGAAAATCAAATTTTGCGATAATTTTTGCGGAGGAACTTTTAGTAATGTTTTTAACACGTCTGCAAAAAATTGTTCAAAAACTTACGAGTTTAAAGCATAAATTAAACGAATTTGAATTGAGTAGGAACTAATATTGAGTAGAATTTTTTTTAAGGACTAAAGAAACTATTAAAATTAAGTAAAAATTAAACTTAAAAGATTTCAATTTTATAGGAACCAATAACATATTTAACTAAAAAGTAATATTCACATGTTATATAACAAATTAACGGACACAAATCAATGTAAAAGGAAAATGTTCTTAAAGGCAAAATTAAATGGTAAAATTGAGTTGAAAGCCTAGTATGCCTATGTCCATGTTTACTAGATACCATAGTTTATATCTTGGATCCGTACAATTTGAAAAAAAGTGAACCAAGAAAAGTCAAAAGGTACAAACTAGCAATGCAGAGAGATGGTCAGGAGGTTCAGAGTAAAAAAATCAGGAGGTTCAGAGTGGAAAAAAAATAAGAATTTTAGGTGTAATTTCTAAAAGCCAGGGGATGCAAGTGCATCCCCTCAATGATAAGTGGCTCCGCCATTGGAAAATGGTACCCTAACCTCTCTTGTTCGGAAGAATCGAAACACATCCAAATGGTATCAGCCGTACTTAATAACACATATTGTGATTCGCCTAGCTGGGTGATACCTTTTGGAATTGATCCCACCCAGACTTGTCATTCTATTTCACCTGCTCAGCTAAAGTATCTACTCACTATTTCTATTTTCTAATGCTATTGAACCTCAAACTTTTGATGGGGCTGTAAAATAAACCGAGTGTGTTGCTATCATGCAAAGAGTTGATACCTGGTAATTAGTTGAGCTACCTAGAGTAAGCATGGTATAGGTTGTAGGCAGGTCTGTAAAGTTAAACAACGTCTAATATTTTTCATCCAAAGCCAAATATAGAGCTCTCACATCTACAACATGTGAGCTTCAATGGTCATCTTCTCAGCATGATCTTCAAGTTTCTATATCTAATGTTCCATGAAAGAACGAAACACATAGACATTGAGTGCCATATTGTGTGGGAAAAATTCTAGTTGGACTCTTCAAATTACTTGCTATTTCTTCAACCTACATGTTAGCAGATTTTTTCACCAAACCTCTTGAACCTGCAGCTTTTTCAACATGATTATTCATAAGCTGGGAACTCTCAACATACATTCTCGAGCTTAAGGGTGACCTTCAGTTTTATAGTTGACAAACCCCATTTATGGCTAGTTACTCGGACTTTCCATTTCACATTGTATCGTTTCTCTAATTATTAATCAAACTCAGTAATATTCTTCTGTTAAAAAGAAAAAACAATTCCAATACCCTACGACGAAATCAAATACTAAACCGTTTGCATAAAAGTTCCTCATCAAAATGGGAAATTAAAGATTTTCCAAGCTTTCGATTAATTGGATGATTTACTTTTCGGCAATAAAACCATAAATAGTCTATTACTACAGAGAACCATATTCCTATTACAACTGGATAATAAAGAGACTCTATTCACCATTGGTTCAGTGAACAAATTCAAAATTGGTTAGTTTATACCGAAGGCCAGCCAATCAGCCATCAAGTTTCTCCAATTCCATTCTTTAGTAACATAATGAGCAGAAATGGAACACAATTTTGAAAATTTGACCGATTATCCCACTAGAAACACGCCGATGCTGCCTTTTCAAGTTTCAAAACCTTAATCTTCATCGGAACTGCTATCTTGGGAAATCTTTTCAATGTCATCTGATTCATTTTTACCCTGCAGTTAAGCAACATGATGAGTACAAGGTAGCTGGATGATAGTATAATAGTAACTTCAAAATAAACTTACTGGTACGTTTTTGTCCCAATCCTTTATTCTCGAACTTGTCAGCATATAATTATCGCGTAATGGAGCCCAAGAAGGTTGTTCATCTTCTCCCTTGTTTGTGCTTGCATTGGCCTGCATATCCAAAATCCAAGCAATTTGATAATTAGGGACGCGATGGAAGCTATAACTCATTCAAGAAACACATGTAGCAGTTATGCAATGAAAATTAGCATTGTTTTGAACATAATAATGTCGATATATATAACATTTTTCTTATTCTGTTACTGCTTCAATGAAAGCAGAGGTACTAAAAACATCATGTTCAAAGTTCATCCAGTTTGTCTAAGCATATACAATAGAACAATTTTAAAGTGGAAGACCTAATAAAAAAAGAAATTAATATCAAATTAAACATGTTCCATATCACATTAATTTAGAGGTCATAAACACTAATAATTCTAAAGAGAAAATAGACATTTATGCATATAAATTCATAAAATCAGATGTACACATGCATATAAATTCACAAAATCGGATGTATAGAATTGCAAAAAAGAAATTCAAATTTCTTCAAGCTCCGAGTTTCTTTCATTTTTCGAATAAAGGGAACCAAAGTGTCCGTATGTAAATGCTCAAGTCTAAATAAATAGAGTAAATAATTTGGACTTGAGCATTCAACTTATATACATTTTGGTTCTCCTTGATCTTCAACAGAATTAAGCAGACTCGGGCCTAATTAGTTCTAACCCTAGTTTTAAACAGTGATTGAAATTATCAACAGAAAGAACTTCCAATGAAAAAGTGACTGAACGAGAACTAGTTGTAACAATCACCTTTGCAGAGGTGCCAATAGCTGGCTTCCCTAACGCCGAAAAGAAGGCTTCTTTGGTGCGCTTCTTTAAAACTGACAGAACACACAAATTAGATAGTAAGAATTGGGCAAACATTTTGAGTATATTAGGAACCACAAAAAATAGAACAGATAGGTATGAACAAAAGAAAAAGTGAAATCGAGAATTCTGACAGGGATGGTTCTATTTGGAGGAGCATGGTCCCAAGTCCCGACCCCTCTTATTTTTCAACAATTAAATACTTAAATAGGTTAATTGTTAACTCTTTCCCCTCATTCTTAGAACATCATATCACAAACAAATCTTCAGCATGGTAGTCATATCATATACAAAAATCAGTGTCATCAATAGAGGATAGTGGAAAATAGTGGAATAGCATAGCATTGTAGGCAAATAGCAGACGTAGCATAGTGGTTGAAAGAAATTAATTATCTAAAAAACAATGGTATGCTGCATAATAAAGTTTATTAAGGTTGAAAAAAAATGTTGTGCACCTCACATGCTGCCTCTTTAAAAAAAATGAATTGAAGGATCATCTTCCTCACTGGAAATGGAGGAGGAGGACGATGTGTAGAAAAAAAATGTGGCAGAGCATGGTTTAAACATTGAGAGAAGTTTACGTATTAAGGTGATTATAGGAATAATAACATCCTGACTCTTAAGTTTTCTATTTTAAAAATAGGTCATATACAGCTCGCATGCTGCCTCAAGTTTTATTATTAAAGAAAACATTTTCATTTCCCTATAGATGCTACAGCCACTATGGCCGAAGGCCCAAAGAGGTTGTATGCAGCTCACTGTTTTCATAGTGAATTCATCAAAATCATCTACACTAAAGAGCCACTATTTGATAACACTGACAGAATGGCCAAAACAGTTGTGTTAAATTTCCCTGTATAAAAGATAAACTGAAACAATGAATCCCCAAATGAGATTCCTTTTTCTTTACTTGCGACGGTTATGCTGAAAGTAAACTACTAACTTGAATCTTTCTAATGTCTCGCATTTTGTTGTTGCAGTATAAAACAACTTACCCTTTGCATCCCTGTTCTTTGAGGGGTCCAGCCCTTTCTGAGCAACTTGAGCTTTATTGACCTGCAACAAGTGTGTATAAAACCTTCAATTTAATAATGATTATCATACAAAGCGACAAAGAGAGGAGGAAAATTTGGAGAAAACAAAATTTGCAAATGTTAGGATAAAACTTACAGCATTGAACAGCTTGACCACTGAAAGAAATCAGAAGTAGTCCATGTTCACAGCAACAGTTAAATAAGCAAGAGTAAATGTAAGTCACTGATAAAAATAAAGAAGCATAAAATAGACCTCTATTTAAAAGAGAAAGAAACTCATTTACCTCCTTTTGTCGCTACACTTATAAGAAACTTTTCGTGCGCGTCCAAATAATTAGCAGGTGTGACATGTCCCTTTTCTGCTAGCTGTAACAAGCAATAAGTTAGCAATTGCCAGACTGCTTACCCGATAGATAATATTTTGGTCTACGATAATTGGAGATACACATAAATTTTAGTGCTAATTGGGATATCATAAAAATCACAGTGAACTTGAAATTTAAAATTACCATCAGCTTTTCCTTTTTTGTCTCTCCCTTGATCTTGCGCTCTGTCTCCTCTTCCGCAAGCTTTTCTATAACAAGACTCTTGTGATCTGACAATACTGGACCCTGTAGAGTTGTTCATGTTTTAGAATACCAATTTTTTATTTCTCTAATAAAACATTAGCATGATATATGAGCACCTAGCTTACCAACAACTCATCAGAAACACTCTTCTTTATAATACTCTTGAAGGCCATCCTGAATGCTTTACAACCTTCACTGAATTTAGTAATTCCTGGCTGAATTTCATCCTCCTCATCATCTTCATCCTCAGAGAAATTAACTTTCTTATCAGTAACATGCTTCTTCTGTGTTCTTTGTCCTTCTGCTACCCCTTCATCTTCGGATAGATCTTCACTTTCTATGTCTTCCTCCACGTGCTTATTTTTGGTGAAAGATGCGACGCCTCTAGTCTTCATAGATGCCACACGTCTAGTACTCCCGGTAGCAGGGGCAGTTGTCTCATCTTCATCATCATCAGAATTATACTCGCGTGCTCGCTTGTTGTAAAGTTTCTTCATTTGTTGGTTGATTTTAACTTTCTTCTGTCCGTGTGGTGGCTTCATCACTTTTGGTTTCTTACTTGACTTTTTACGGCCTTGGTTCCTACCAAACTTCCTCTTTCCCAGCTCACTTCCATGCTCAACCACTTGTGCTTCTTCAGCCATGAATTGTTTTATAATTCAACCTATATGTCACATATGAAGACAGGTCATGAGCTACGCAACTACATATATGCAAAATGACAATTTTAAAAAGCATTAACAGAAAATGAACTCTTTTCAAACAATCTAACTATGACAAGAGAGACATGACTTAGCAGAAAAATAGACTCGGGGTAAAGAGACAAAAATTGTTAACTGAAAATTGAATTCGTATTTCCGTAACACAACTTTCAACAACGTAAATTATTGGTCTACTAATTAATTAATGTTAATTAGAGATTATTCTTGTTTTTCTCTAAATCTCACCTACAAACTTTACCTACCTTACTTACTAATTTAACTGATTTATTTGTAATTTGTATGTTAGGTAAATTCTTATCTCTATGATGACAAGTTTAGGTTAATAAAGAAATTTCCAAATTCCAGCTGCTAAAATCCCATTTTCTCCCTTCTTAACAAAATTCACAAATCAACTACATATCTATCGCAACTTGACATTGCCACAGCAAACTAGTAGAACGGTAACACTAATTACATCATTTTTCTATACAAAAGTAACCTCTTTTAATTCCTTAAACAATATTCTTAGGACACTTGTTAGCATTCTCAATTAATTATATATACAAGAGAATCAAATTGAACAGGCCCTGACCCAAGGAGTCACATGATTGAATCATTTGAGTTGATAAGAAACTATACATTACATGAAAAACATAAATACACGAATCATAAGTCAAAGCATCACCAAAAGATGGTAATAACAATCATGGTCTTAAAAAAATGCCAACAGCAATAGTTTTGGCTGCGACATTAAGGTTTTCAATGTTTCCTAGCTACAGTTTATTTTTTTATTTTGAAAACTCGGTATCCGGCCTAAGAACCAACTAATCCCGAGAACCAATCCCACAGTCCACTAGCAGGGCCCAATTGAAGCCAAAGCAAATCCCTATATGGACTGGCCCGACAAAGGAATTGTTAACATCATGAGGATTCGAACCCAGAACCATGAGAGGAACACACTTTCATGTCCCAAGCCTACACTACCACGCCATTACAACAGCGATGTAAGACCTCAATGATGACAAACACACATACCTATGAGCTTGTAAGTATGAAATGAGATAAATAAGATATATTGAATTTTTTTCAAATTGAGATAAAAAATGATAAGTTATAAGCTACTTGAATTAGCTTATCACAAACCACTATAACCTAGTAAAAATAAGCTATAAGCTCGTGAGAAAGTGTCGGTTACAAAACGGGTCTTTTTTAGTCAAATAAGACATAAGCTATAAGCTCAAATTTGTGGCTTAGTTGTAAAGCACAGACAGAAACAAACGTGTTTTAGATTGTAATCATTCAGGCATTTCAACAAACACGTAATATACACATGTATGAACACCACATTCCAATAAAATCAAAATAAATATACTTACAGAACCAATCAAATATACATTAAACACCAAAAAAATAAAAAAAAAACAGAAGGATTTTTTTTTGAGAAACAAAAAAAAAACGATAACAGTAGCAAAATTGGTGAAGAAATAAAAGAATAAACAATGATATATGAAATTAAGAAAGGTTACAAGATGCTGGAAAAAAAAACGGAGATGAAACCTTTGAGAGAGTTTGTGATAATTGTAGAGATTAACGGCGGAGTTGAAACTGTGCAGCTAGGTTTGGGGGCGTCGGAGCAGTGACAGCGGCTGGGAAAGGAGAAATATCTCGTTTGAGTTGTTAGGGGTTAAGGGAAGGACTTTGTTTCGATGTGAACTATCCTGCACACTATTGTCACCCGTTAGATTTATTTAACGGTTCAGATACAAAAGGTTAAATAAATTAAATAAATAAATATAGTCATTTTAAGAGAGAGAAAGAGGGAGATCGAACCAAAAGTGTTGAGGATCACCACTGTATCAAGCTTTGTTTCTCTTGTTCTTCTTCTTCTTGTTTTTCTTCCCTAGTGGTTTTGGTGGCCAGAGCTCACATAATTAAATGTGGAGAAGTGGGGTGTCTGGAGTTCAAACTTTAGTCTTGCATAAATTGTGCAATGTCCCTACCAACTGAGCTAAGCTCATAGGGACTTGTTTCTCTTGTTCTACTAATAATATATCTATTAACAATATATAGAAATCGAAGTATATCAAAATTTCATAATTGTCCTTATTAAAACTCATGATCTCCTTTTAAGCAATTTGCACGGATAACTCTGAAACTAATTTATTTCTTTTTTTAAAAAATTAATTACGGATGATGGTCATCTACTAACAATATCTAAAAATCGAAGTGCAGAAAATTTCATAATTGTCCTTATTAATACTAATACTAATGATCTCTTTAATTTTACAATTGTCTATCAAACATTGAATGATGTTTTGTATATGAAATAAACATTTATATGCAAAACGTGTAAAATATTTTATCATATCGACTTTTTTATATATGTATGTAAAATTTGTTTCTGCAGATATAAACATTTAAAATATGTAACGGGAACTATGCAAACATTGAACTGTGTTTTGCATATAAAATAAAAATTTAATTAATAGAAACACCGCATTAAAGTGGTTATTTTGATAATAATCACGGGTTTTCAAAATTTTATCATACCGACTATCACATATCGGTGCATAAAAAATTTCTTCTGCATATATATGCATATAAAATTCTCAACGAGTGCGTTTTAAATATTTAACGGTGTTTTAAATATAAAATAAAAATTTATTTAATAGACGCTCTACATTAATTAATGTTGATATTTTGAAAATAGTCATGAGTTTTCAAAATTTTATCATATCGATTTTCTCATATATGTATATAAAAATTTGTTTATATAAATATAAAGATTTAAAATCTGCAATGGGAACGGTGTTTTGCATATAAAATAAAAATTTAATTAATATAAACACTACAGTGATGTTGATATTTTGAAAATAGTCACAAGTTTTCAAAATTTTATCATATCGATATATAAAAAATTTCTTCTGCATACATAATACCTATAACACATATCTGTTGTTGCTTCTTCTTTTCTTTCTTTTAATATTAATTCATGATGATGAAAGAAAGAAAAAAAAAAGGGTTGAATTTGATTTGCTGTTGTTGTTGCTTCGTTGTTGTTGTTATTGTTGATTTGTTATTGATGTTGTCGTGGATGATGATGATTAGAGAATCTGAAAAAATTCATTTTTTTTTAATTCAATATAAGGAACTTAAAAAGGGTTGAATCTGGATTCCGGATTTTTTTCCTAAGTTAATGGAAGATTGATGAAGATGAGAGAAGAAGATGAAGAAAAGTGAAAAAAATATGAGGTGTTAGTGGTTCATAGTAAAATACAATAGACCCTCCATGATCCAACAATCCTCTTTTAAAGAAAAAATCAAAGGGCTAAAATTAATTTTTTAATAAGGTCCATGGTGGACCACTTTTAAACATGGTTCACCTTAGACATTTGATGTTAAAAACTAACGGAGAGGAACAAAACGGCAAACGACAAAAGATTTATGCAACCAAATTGAGACACTTTAAAGTTAGGGGACCAAAGTGAAAACAGAAAATAAGTTAAGGGACCAAATGATATATTAAGCCTATTTTTATTGTGTTGATATCTACCTTTCATTTTTCACTGAATTTAATTTATGACATTGTTTCCATATTTATTTTTGTTGATTGAAATTGAATGTTGCTGATATGATTTTTTGAGATTGTGCATGTCGATCACTCTCAATCATCACTTATTAGTTTGATTGTTTCAATGAGTTTGAATGTAACTCTGCAAATAATAATATAATCAATTTGATACTTACATATGAACCTCTACAAAACATGTGCATTGCACGGGTTAGAGTCTAGGTTAGTACAAACGTTAAACTTAAAGAACCCTCGGAGGTATTTCACCTATTAACTATTAGGTGGATATTTCTCTTATAGATAAAGGAAATATTTATATTAAATAATTTAGAGATTAAACCCATTTAGATTGGTCTTGTGGTGTTGACTTGACACCTTAGAATGTTCTCATCTCTAAGTCTCAAGTTTGATTCTCCTAAATACTAATTTGGTGGGCTAGTTTGACTTCTTAAAAAAGAAAATTAGAAATTATCATCTAAAGATTTTTAAGCAAAATATAAGTTAAAAAAAAATAACACAAGTTAATTTGACTTTATTTATAGCCCGTGAGTTTTTTTAGAGTCAGTATGTTGTGTTACAGATTTTTTCATGAAAAAAAAATCCACTTTTTTCAACAAAATAATAACTTTAAGAGATTTTTATCGGTTTGTTACATTAAAAAAAATGATAGGATGAAAAAAAAAAATCTTAAATGATTTTATTCTGATAAACAAACACAAAACAACTTTTACTATTTTAAAAAATGTTCACATAAGAATTCAGGATTGATCTTCTTCTTGGATCAAAGTAATGTTAGGCTCTAGATACCAATTTGTTGGTGAACAAATTGATCTAGGGTTTGTGAATTGTGAAACTTGAAGAATAAGAAACTGTTATAAGAATGATAAAGAGAAATTAAGAGATTAAGAGAAAGTATGAAAGTGAATGCATTAGCTTTATTGATTGAGGAACCAAGTATGTATACAAAATGTTCCAGCTATAACTTGCATCACAAGTAAATGCTAATTGTCTAACCGATTAGCTAAAAACAAGGAAAGTTAATTACTTATGTTACGATGTAACTAACCCTAAAACTAAACAAAATTATAGAGTTTTGAATTACAATTTTACAATTGTTGGGACTCAAAACTCTAATAAAATCACGCCCGAAACAATTAAGGACATCTCGTCACTATCATAATATTACTAGTTTTGAAATCCCTACTGGATTGGTCCATGCTGTCAATTTTCTCAATAGAATACTGATGTGGCATACGGGCCAAATATATTTTCCTCTTACTTTTAAATTTTAAACAAGACATCTTTAACAAAATTTTCTCAACACTTCTTACTTTTTTTAGAAAAATAAAATAAAATATTTGGATCAATTTAAATCATATTTGGATAAAATATTTCGGTATAACCCAACTCAAGTAACAATTGACTTGAGGGAGTCAACTCTAAATCCCCAAATTTTATTATTCTTCCTCGTGTTCACATTCTTCACCATCGTCATTATATTTTGAACCTGAGTTATCATCTTCTTCGCTCTTCGTCTCCATTCTTCGCATAGCTCAAAATACACCAACCCCAACATAATAATATTTTCTAAGGAACCATCCTTTTACTCAAATTATTTTGGCTTATTAATGTTTTTAAAATCACACTTCCAAATTGGGGCTCAGCACTCTTTTATTCCAAAAACAAAAACACTTCCAAAATGAGTAAGCTTATTTTAGTAACCGATTGTAACGGGAAAGTTCAAGAGGTATATTACGTGTTAGATGCTGCCTAAATTTTTATGAAGCCAATCGAAAACAAAATTTCCAGCCTTGCTGAAATTTGGAAATTTAGTCAGCAGACAAAAGATAAATACTATATAAATAGTAGTTCAATTTGCCTAAAGTTCTAATTTTAGTCTACAAAATTATATGAAGTCTTCAGTTTAAGTTTTCTAAATATATAAATAAAAAAGTACCATATCTTTTTGTTTCACTTGTTTATAGTAGTTCACATCATCTTTAATTTAACATATTATGATTATAGCTAGGTTGTATCATATTCAGTCTTTCCAAGTTGAACAACGCAGAGAATGACAATTTTTCTTTCAAAACATCACGCATAAAGGAGTCCCTTTTAGAACATTATTATTACACATAAGGGGTGTTCCTCTAAATAATTCAAGCCTTGAATACAACCCTAGACTAAGGAGGTTTAAAAATAGTTTTCAACTATCCATAGATGCGTTTGGAATTAAAATTACTTGCGTCATTGCCACAATGCAAAGATATATAAAAATTGCAATTTCAACCATTGATATTTGATTACCAAATCCTCATAATAATGTGTATATCCTAATGGTCGCTCTATGAGTAGGATTGATAGGATGCTCATCTCGGAGGAGTGGGGTCAAGTGCGGGGGGAGTTTGCTCTTTGGGTGTTGCCTAGAGATGTTTCCGACCATTGCCCTTTGGTTCCTAGATATGGAGGGTGGAATTGGGGTCCGACACCTTTCCGTTTTAATAATTTTTGGTTGCAAAACTGTGATTTTAAGGGAGTGGTGGAGGAGGCTTGGAGAAATCAAAATGTTTCCGGGTGGATGAGTTTTGTGCTTAAAGAAAAATTGAAGGGCCTTAAACCTATTCTCAAGGAATGGAGTAGGAAGGAATATGGTGGTATAGAGGAAAGGGTTGAGTTACTTGTTGGGGAAATTAAAGGGCTTGATGAGAAAGGGGAGGAGGGGGTGTTGACCGAGTTGGAGGTGAGATTGCGTAAGTCGAAGTTTGAAGATATTTGGAGGATTCTTAGGGCTAAGGATGCTTTGATTGCCCAAAGGTCTAGATCAAGATGGCTTAAGGAGGGAGATGTCAACTCTAAATTCTTCCACAAATGTATCAAAGCTAGGAAGAGTAGGAATTCTATCAAGGCCCTTAGGGAGAATGATGGTTGGGTGGTGTCCCCTTTTGAGGTGCGTAGGAAGGTGGTGAATTATTTTACAGAGCACTTTGCGGAAGATAGGTGGGATATGCCGAAATTGGAAGGGGTTGACTTTAGGCGGCTAACTGATTGCGATAATGGTCTTTTGGTGGCTCCTTTCTCTTTGGTCGAAATAGAAGCGGTGGTGAGGGATAGTGATGGTAGTAAAAGTCCGAGGCCGGATGGTTTTAATTTTGCTTTCATCAAGGATTTTTGGTACTTGTTGAAAGGGGAGGTGAGGATTATGTTTGATCAATTCTATGTTAATGAGGTGTTGTTACCTAAAAGTATGTTGGCCTTCTTTGTGACCTTGATCCCAAAAGTGTCATCGCCATTGGAGTTAAAGGATTTTAGGTCAATATCTTTACTAGGGTGTCTTTATAAACTTCTAGCTAAGGTATTGGCAAGGAGACTTGCGTGTGTTATGAATGAAATCATCTCTCATTCTCAATCGGCGTTTCTAAAAGGGAGGACCTTGGTGGATGGGGTCTTGGTGGTGAATGAGTTGGTGGATTATGTGAAGAAATTGAAAAAGGAGTGCCTTATTTTCAAGGTGGATTTTGAGAAAGCGTACGATTCGGTGGATTGGGGTTTTTTGGAGTTTATGATGGGGAGAGTGGGTATGTGTGATACGTGGGTGGCTTGGATGAAAGCTTGTGTCTTTGGAGGAAGTATGTCCGTGCTTGTCAATGGTAGCCCAACGGAGGAGATTTGTATTAAAAAAGGGCTTAAACAAGGTGATCCACTTGCTCCTTTTTTATTTTTGTTGGTTGCAGAAGGTTTTAGTGGCTTGATGAGGGTTGTAGTGGATCGTAATTTGTTTAAGGGATTCACTTTTGATAATACTGTTTTGGTGGTCTCCCACTTGCAATATGCCGATGACACTCTTTGTATTGGTAAGCCAATGGTGGATAATCTTTGGGCCTTGAAGTCTCTTCTTAGAGGCTTTGAAATGGTGTCGGGTTTGAAGATTAATTTTTTCAAAAGCTCATTGATTGGGGTGAGTGTGGATAGTGAGTTTATGGAGATGGCTTGTAGTTTTCTAAATTGCACGCAAGGATGTGTTCCTTTCAAGTACTTGGGTCTTCTGGTAGGTGCTAATGTGAAGAGTATGTCTACATGGGAGCCATTAGTGGAGAAATTAAGCGGGAAATTGAATACTTGAGGGCATAAGTATATTAGCTTTAGTGGTAGAGTGGTGCTTTTAAACTCGGTCCTTAATGCGATTCCCATTTTTTACTTGTCTTTTTTGAAACTTCCGGTGCAAGTTTGGAAGAGGTTGGTTCGTATTCAAAGAGAATTCCTTTGGGGTGGTGTTGGAGGAGGTAGGAAAATTAGTAGGGTGAAGTGGGAGTCCGTTTGTCATCATAAAAGTAATGGAGGATTGGGGATAAAGGACATCCGGGTGATGAATATTAGTCTTTTGGCGAAATGGAGGTGGAGGCTTTTAGATGGGAACTTTGCCCATTGGAAAGATGTTTTGGGGGCTAGGTATAGTGGTTGTACGGGTGTGTTGTTGGAGGAGAATGCTAGTGGGCGGCCTAGATTGGCGTCCTCATGGTGGAAGGATATTGTAAAGCTAGGGAGTTTCGGAGGGAGTAATTGGTTTAATTCGGAAGTTGTGCGGGAAGTGGGAAACGGCCTTACCTCTTCATTTTGGAATGATGTTTGGAGAGGGGAGTGAAGGTGAGAAAAACACAAGAAGGGGGGTTGAATTGTGTTTGCTTTTTCTTCGTGTTCTCCTACTGAAGTCACTGTTCAGAAGCAGATAAAGTTTAGCTTCTGAAGTGATAATCAGAATCTAGGATGCAGTGGATAAAACAGAGAGAGAGAGAGAGAGAGAGAGAGAGAGAGAAGAAAGACACAAAGCAATTATACAAGTTCCTTCCACAAACCAGAAGTAGTCATGTCCCCCTTGCACTTCCAAGGAAAGTTCACTAAAATGTAATCTTAAATTACAATTGCTTAATACTACAACTAGTATGAGACTTCAAATTACTCAAGCACAACTGCAAGAGATTTCCTTTGCTCAAGCACACAAGCAAGAGACTTCCAATGCTCAAGCACAATTTCAAGAGACTTCTAATGCTCAAGCACACAAGCAAGAGACTTACAATCAAACAGAATTACACAGAAAATTGTTTGAGTTTGAACACTTGATATACAATCAGTGGTGTTCACAATACAAATCAATTACAGACTCTTGAGACTATAGAATTTCTAAAATATGGACTTTGCTAAGAAAA
>Ga0315913_1002479_pt1 | contig 21664 bp, 10 predicted proteins | sample MpolsnodulesMG_FD_207736 | JGI IMG/M metagenome (GOLD analysis project Ga0315913, IMG submission 207736) | Medicago polymorpha root nodule microbial communities from Los Angeles, California, United States - small nodules | ecosystem: Host-associated > Plants > Roots > Nodule | place: USA... | reverse complement strand
GATTTCTTTCTTGTAGTCATCGCCGGACCTGAGCTCTTCCTCCTAAATCCTTTCTATTGCGGCTCATTCTCTAAAGAAAGATGGACCTTCTCTTGTCACTGACACCATCTTTCTTCGATCGACCGAAGCAAGAGCACCAACCAAGTTTCGCTCTGCTGCCAAAAGTAGGGGAAAGTGTCTGATCCTTTCAATCAAGTGATAGAGGCAGAGGCTTTACTTCTTTAGCCTACGTTAGGACGGAGCTGTTGTCGAGTGACGATTGGCCGAGGGGAGTTCAATCATGAAGCTGCCTTAGAGCATCCCTACTGTGTGAGAGAAAAGTGTCCGGTCTGGTTTCTCTTTCTAGCTTATCCTGATAGTGCGGCCTCTCTCGGCTTTCTCTTCTTATAGGGGTCTATTTTCTCTGACTTGACTCAGCGGTTAGAGTATCTCTTTCATAAGGCGAGAGTCATTAGTTCAAATCCAATAGTAGGTAAGGCCGAAAGCCCTGCTTTTTCCAGCATGACAGCAAGCACGGACTGGCGGAATGACCAAAGCTTCGGTTGCTTCCACTTGTGGCCTTCTTCTTCAATTTCAGAGGGGAAGTTATTCTTGTTTCATAAGCAAATGTGGCAATTGGTGGTAACATATAAAAGTACCCTCAAATAGATAAGATTCTTGAGAATAGTTTATAAAGAGGATACACTCCTCACCGTACAAGCCGGTTTTGTAAGGATGGGTTAGGCCGCGATTTCCATTACATGATCTTAATGAGTTTCTCCGGGCAGTATTTCTTGGTTTTGTTGAGCTGTAGTTAGATGAATTTGTTGGTACCTGCACGTGTTATGACGCCTAAGTCAGTGTAGGGTTCAAGAGGAGAGGTCACAAGTTTTGGGTAAGAAGTGTCATACCTGACCCAATGCTAAGACCTGAGTATATATAGGCGCTAGGTAGGGCTTGGCTGGCAAACCTTTCTCGACAATCGTACATGTTAGTACGAACATGGGTAACCCTCGACCCTGGGAGCTGCCTTCGGCCTGCATGAGTGTGGTCAACCCCCAAACCTCGTGTGTAACCCTCGTCCTGCACCGTAATCTGGTGGATTTTAGGGAGTGATCAAAGTTGTATCATCTAAGGTCCTTAAAAAATGTCCATTTGATATTCATTTGCATTCCCCTTAAAAAAACTTGAGCGAGTTTCAACGGAGATAATCCATTTACGAAGAGAATGAAATGCCATGGAATACATCTCATCAAGTTCCACTTGATCGATTCAAATCAAAAACCTTGATAACATTTCATTCCACCTTATTCCATCGATCCAAATAAAATTTTAATGCTAAAATCTTGGTCTGGTTTTAGCAATGAGTGTTGAATCTATAATGCACATGTAAAATACTATTATGTTATAAGCAAGTTTGTTTTCACTTTGAATTAATAAGTTACATCATATCTCACTTGATAAAATGCATGGTTTAACATCAAATTCATTTGTGCACCATATAACTAACCTGCCTACAATTAAGTACTACTAAACATGTATTTATTTGTTAGGGTAAAAGGCTCTGAAATGACATAGTATTCTACTAGTAACAACTAGCAACAATACTTAGGAAGTGTGATGACTTGTCCGCACGAGCGGGCCTCTCGCGTCCCAAGCTCATGATAATTTCAATTTGCAATGTTCTCTGTATTTTGCTGCATTTGCCATTTTGTGACTACTATTTAATTGGTGTGTGTAAGATCAGATAAATATCAATGGACACACTGCAAGCATAGTTATTAATCAATCTGTCTTTAATTACTTGCACCAATGTTCAATGTTCACCTCAAGACGTAACTATTTGACCCTTCAATTTGAATAGTTTTATTACATTTGCCAAAGTTGAATCTAGCATGCCTAGTTGATAATTTTACATTTCCACAACTTTGTCTTAATATGAAAAATCTTATGGCACATATTTCACCCTTTAATTATTGGAATGTGGAAAACAGAAGGGATAGATAACACGGCACATCAAAGTAAGTTTTTTTTTATGAGAACAAGGTAAACATAGGAGAAAATAAAAAGTATATGAAAAATGAAATTAAGTGTATGAAATAATAACATAGTAGACCACATGATTGCAGCCAAACGGGCGTGGTCGCTTTGCAAGTCGAAGAAAAGCTGCTTTTATCACATGGCCAACTCTTTCTACACTCGAGAATCCCTTCCACCATGCTCATACCCCAATTTAAACTCCTTACTTCACATGCCTTTTTTTTACTTGCATTTCCATATGTAGATATAATAATATAGTAGTTATATAATTGCATAGGGGATTAAATTAAACTATACTAGGACAAATAAATAGCAAAACATTGGTAGAAATGTTAGATCGTGTGCCCCTACCCAGCTGCACCTATAAATAGTTAATATTTATCATGATTATTATTGGTACACTGGTATTCTCCAATGTCTCCTTGAAAGAAAAAAAATATTAATATATGTTCTATGTATGTTATTTTAATCCTGTAGATTCTCTCGGTTTTTTACTCCTCCAAATTTAACTTCTACCACAATTTTATTCTTTTGTTAGCTCAAATAAAACAAACAAATAAAGCCAACATTTTTCAGTTCTGTCATATATTTATTGAGCAAATTCGAGCCATTAAAAGTTAGGAATACATCACATTTTTCATAGGTGGGTAAAATGGTTCATTTTTTCACCCCTCGTTGAAATATTAATCTGACAGTGGTCCAAAGTTTTACTAGCTTTCATTTTTGTCTTCTTTAAAATTTAAATGAGTGGGCTAAAGAGCCAACTGATTATTCTCCTTCCCTTCATGATGATAAACCATGATGAGTTTGTCTTTTTTATGAATCAAGATAAGAAAATCATTTACCTAGTGGTGGTGCTGCTTATCATAGATAACTTGGGGGAAATATATTCCCTCTTGTAACTGTCTTACGCATTTACATATTTGAACCGTATGATTTTAAATGAATGACCAAGATTGCTTAAAATTAATTTTCTAATTGTGTCATATGAATCGTCTAATCATAAATGAATGATTAAGATTTATCTAATGTAATTGCGTAATATTTGCACCGCAAGGAATCGGAGTCCTTAAGTTGGGGGATTTTTAAAAAAATAAAATAAAGAGAACTATGACTTAGGGTCCAAAAAGAATATTGTTTTTTTGGGCAGTAAAACATTCAATTATTCATGAAGAATGTTGGAGACGCCCACATTCCACTTCTTGTGTTGTCACAATTTCAAGCATATGGGACCAGAAACATTCTCTGTGACCTATGTCTCCTTGACCACACCACCATTAATTGGAGCATACATTCTTCTAGTTTGTTTCAAATATAGTCTTAGCATAATAAGCATCCTTGTCCTCCATTCATATAAGGTCTTGCTGGTGTATTAGTATTACTGGTGTAGAGGAGTGTCCTTGTTATGTTTCCAATGTTGGATCAACTAAGATTAATATTGACCACTATTGTCAGATGAATTGGTTTGTTAACGTGGGTATCTACATAATTAGCATTTTCAGTATGTTGTGCACGTTTTGAAACAATTTCGAAGCAAAATGATGTTTATAGTAATTCTATTATCTGATTCAATAATGAGTACTCTTTTCTAGCCCATTTCCAATAACATGAGTTTTATATTTTGTTTTGTACATTTTGCTTCATGTTTACGTTTGAGTTTCATGCGTCATATATGACGAATTGTGGTGTCAAATACTAGTGACCTTTTGAATGATTTTTGTTACAAATTGTTTTTGTACTAATTACATTCCTAAATTAAGGTAGGGGACCATGAATGAAAAGTTACATTGTTCAATCTCAATTTATATGTCTTGAAACAGAAACAATATTTCAAGATTTAATTGTTTGCTTTGTATTTGTCGGAACAACAAAGAACTAACAATATCCATTATGCCTGCTAAAGTTGTGAAACTGATAGAGATTTTTGGAAGTCAAACCTATAAAGAGCAATGATTTTTCAACATTCTTGCTCAATTTGGTTAAAGTGTGGAAAGAACTATGTTGATGCTAACCATTCAATTTACTTATATTAGTGCAGAATGTGATCATAACATAATCATCTATAAAATCCACTCCAAATTAATTTTAAGCATGTAGGTTAAGCAAGAACTATAAAATTGTAATGAAATCTTGAAACTATATTTTTAAGCATGAGAAAAATTGATAAGGATGAAGGATTGCTTACTTTATCTTTTGTTCTATACATGATCATGCACTACAAATGATTAAAACTCTTGACACAGGTCCATACTCATACTTTTTGCCATCCATAATTCCATATCTCCTTTCTTGCTGTGTTAATTTTTGTGGGTCTCCCTCTTCCTATATTGACATTAGCACTTTTGGCTTTTTGGTAGGCATGCTATGGAATGGGATAGCAACTATGCATTGACTTAAAAATTCAATTTCATAATGTGGGTCCTTAGTAATTGCATTACACAAAAACACCATTAGTGTTTGACTAATTCTTCATACAATGGTAGTCAACCTTATAAGCAAAGATAGATCATAAATGTATTAAATGAGTTTGAATTTTTCTCCTAAAAACATGAAGTGGATTGAATCTCGTTCTCAAAAGCATATAGCTCAAAGGATGTACATTTATACATCCAACAGCCTGAAAATTTCGGATCCAATTTTCACATTGTCATCCTTAATCTGACTCTGATAACTTTGTTAAATGAGCTGAGACCTTACTCTCAAAAGTTAGCTCAAACGATAAAAATGTCCAAAGTCCCAGACGCATATATACATCCAACAATTTGGAAACCTCGAAAATATAGAATTCAAATACAACTTCAATAAAATGCATGTCTAAGTTTACACTTTGCATATGCATGATAATTGTACAAAGTAATTTTTCCACAAACACCATCATGCCATCATATCTTTATTGCCTCCATGCTGGGACCTCCCCTGTGTCCAAAAGAATCCTATCATAAAACAATACTTTTGCTTCACTTTAGTGCCTTCTTTTGCACTGTGAAGATCGAATAAATATTCTGGTATATTTGCCAACTACTTTGTCTTTGATAATTGATAGATTTTGCAATTTAATTGAATGTACAGCCGAAGGCATAGTCCTTTGATATTATTTCATAATTGATGATGTGCTGTTTATGGCTGAAGGAAAATAGTATTCATATTAAAAAGCATATTGAACTAACGACATGAAAACAAAAGATCTTCATAGTTCAGATCACATTAGTATAAGACTATAACGCTGTTGATACAATAGTTTTGAGTTCACACAGGGGAAGTGGCCCCTAGCTGATTCCCATAAATACGTATGTTTGCTGCAGGCTTGCTTTTACATTATTATATCTATTATTTTCAATAGATTGAGAAGGAAATAGTGGAAATAAAACTTAGTTTGTTTTAAAAAATACTTGGTTATTTTTACTTCTTTTTTTTTAAAAAAAAAAATCATTATTTAATTATGTCGTGAATTCGGACCCTTTGTCAAAATCAACAAGAACAAAAAGATGTGGATCAAATATCTAATGCAAACAACAACCAGATAGATATAGCAACAATATTCAGATCTAATCTATCACCGTATATGTAAAATAAATCCATAATCAAAGCAAGAACAAAAAATAAGTAGATGAACAAACACACAAAAATTTGGTTACTGAATTCGGCTCAATAATGACCTATGTCTGGTGAGAAAGTATCATATCGTCCATTATCAATAAGTTTCATACAAAGAGATTCAAAAAGGTTAGAAGTTCTCCAAAAACAACCAAATTTCTACCATTTTTTCAATCACTTCATGTGAACAAAATACTCAAAGATTTTCACTACCTAAGGTGTTTACGGTATTTCCCAATATATAAATTTCATCGAAGACACTCAATTCATAGCCTCTAAATTTCCTAAAATTTCTCTCATTTGGTTTTATAAAATTTGCAAAACAAATAATTGAAGAATGCTTAAATAATGGTGCTATTTTCTAGATGTGTGCCTTAATAACCATCCAAAACAACCTAATGTCATGCCATTTGTCTAAAAAATAGCTTTGCAACCTGATGCAACAGCCTTGTGCCCTAGCTGCAATACGTTGGGCGCATTGCTCCCTAGTGTGAGTGCCTTGAGGATCTTGCAACAAAAATAACCCCCAAATCAGATTTGCAATTCAACCTTGCGCCTCTATAGACACCCTTGCGGAATTGAGCTACTTTGCACCATATTTTCAACCTTCAACCATTTTCAAATGAGATTACTCTTCAAGACAATTGATCAAGTCAAACCCCCACTTGAACCTTGATCTTGAATCGACCTCCACTTGCCTAAAATGACCCTCGCTAGTCCTACAAGCTTCATCCTTTCCTCTTGAAACCCCATAATGCCTTCTGCGGCCTCTTGGAAGATTTTTGCCCAACTACCAAAGACTTTTTAGATAGCTTCAAAAGTTTCACCATAACCGTTTCAGCCAACAAAGTGATAATGTTCGTCATCCTAAGATCTTTTTGCCTCCAATTACCCTTACATTTTGGGGTAATCCCATAAGTTATAACACACCTTCTACAACTCTTGGAATATTTTCCTTCTTCTTGAACATTTTCTTACTCGCACTTAGACCATAACACACAAGGTATCCACGGTCATACCGCTTTGGTATAACTATAAGTTGTCTTCTTCTAGTCCCAGTAGTAAGTTTTAAAGTAAGGGTCTTGTTAACGAGTGTCTCCGGGGCACTCTTTAACATTCCAAATTTAGTAATTATTATTTTTAAAAGTCAACTATTATAATTTTCATTGCATTCAATACACAACTTTTCATTTAAAACTTACCATTTAAAGAGCTTAAAGAGTGCCCGTTAAAATTTCCTTTAATAGTCGTAGAATGGTTAAATGAATGTTTAATCAAAAAAGAGTAGTGTCCGGCAACTCTTTGATAAACCAAAAAACACAAGGAGTACATACTAATTAACTGGAAAATCCAAGATTCAAACATGGGAAATTAACTACACCTGTTAACATTTGTCTATAGAAAAATAAGGGTATTATTCAAAAAAGTGCAACATGATCAATGCGACATTTGGCTATTGATCATGTTTATCCTAATATTAATGAAATGGTTTTGAATCTTTGGTTATCCTATCATTCATACTTAAAATACAAAGTCTGAAGCATGATAGGGCGTTGTTATATATGCTGCATGCATACAGTATGAAATTGGTCAAGTTCTTCAATACAATCAAAGAATAAAAAATTTAATGATTTCTTTTTCCACAAGATTTCAATGGTTTTAATCAAATGAATCTCACAATGTTACAGGTAGGCCTAAAAAATGCTCTAACACTTAAACCCCCATTACTTTTTAAAATCTGAACTTATTGTGAGATTTTTTCAAAACTAACCTAGTTATGAGATTTATATGCCAAACTATCCAAAAAAATTAAAAACGAAAAACTACACCAGTTTTTTATGCTGAGAGTACTCCAAATCATTTGGTGCACCCCTATTAGGGGAGGACAAGGAGTGCTCCATTTGAAATGAGACACTCCTACTGTGTGCCTTCTTTTTTTTTCTTTTCATTTTTTAATGTTTTAATAATTAAAAGATAAATAAAAATTAAAGAAAATACTACTAATATTCATAAAAAAATATCAAACCTAAATAACATTGATTGATAAATAAATCGAAATAAAATACAATACTATAGAAATCAACTAATATTAATTTTTTTTAAAGGAATCAACTAATATTGATTAGCATTTGGACAATTTTTACAATAATGTCCGGTCAGGCAACACAATCTATATTTTCTTGACACTTTTTCTACCGCGTCCATTTTTGTCCTAATGCGAGGAGCAGTATTTGGACGTCCCTTTTCTACTCTTTGCATTGTCAAAATTTGGCTGATTGTATACCCTTGATGTGGGAGTGCGCCAAATGATTTGGAGTACTCTAATGAGTACTAAAAATTGGTGTAGTTTGGATAAAATAAGAAAATTCAAACTAGGGTGGTTTGATATATAAATCTCAAAACTAGGTTAATTTGGTAAAATTTTTACTTGTTGCGTCTAAAATAGCATGTTGATTCAGTGGGATTAACCCATTTTTCTACCCCTAGTACACAGAGGGAGGCTGATTTTCTTAATCCAATTCATTTGCAACCTACGTTACTGGATAATTTCAAGCTTAATTACGATGGTATATTGAAAAATCCTTGAAACATTGCTTCTTGTGGAGGTGCGCTTCGGGATAGCAATGAAATGGTCTTGTTAGGTGGTTTCTAAAATATTGGATGACCCAAGATCCATGATGCAAAATGCAAGAAAAAGAGAAAATTGTTGTTCACACTTCTTAAAAGGCTGAAAAACACCAGTAAAAAATGCAAATGCCCTCGCGGCAGTTAACTGCCGATAAAAAAAAAAAAAAAAAAACCTCCATCATGGAACTCAAAACCACCAAATTGCTTGAATGTCGTTAATTTATCATGTTTTCTTGTCGATTTATTCAAGACTAGTTACGAAAAGAGTAATAACATTATCATGTTTTCTTATTTGATATATAGATATCAAGAAAAAGTATGATATCTATACATTAACTTTTTATGAAGGATCTATACATTAACTGTAAGGCATGCTTGCTGTGATGAGACCTAGGGGTGGGAACAGGGCAGACCGTTCGACAGGGGCCTACGGCTTAGCCTATTTAAAGCCTAACTCGATCTAACTCGTTTAATAAAAAGGTCAAGCTCAAGCTTACAAAAAAGCCTATTAAGTCTGTCGGGCCGGCCTATTAAGCTTTTTATATATAATATACCTTTCATTATTGATAATGTTGATGCTTTTTTTAAAAATTCAAGCTTTCATATGATTTGGCTATTTAGTAGCAGCTATATTGGGGTGATTAGCCCTTCGTAAGTATTTGTTATTTAGTATAAGTCATATTTGTGTGTTTTAGGCCTTCATAAGTTTTGGCCTATTTAGTGGTAGGCTTATAGATGTTGTTAGGCCTTATTGTAAAATAGGCTTTTAAATAGGCTTTTAGGCTTCATCGGACCTTTAAAAAGGTCAGGCCATGCCTTGAAAATAAGCCTATGATGGGTAATAGGCCAGACTCAGGCCTAAAATTTTGAAGTAGGTCAGACTTAGGTCTTACAAAGCCCAGCCTGGCCTATCCCATTTCCACCCCTTGAGACCCTTGACCATACGTGGAATTGAGTAATAACATATAATACCACCAATTTATTCATGCATATCAAAGTAAAAAATTTGGTAATTTTGAGCTCCACGACACCTAAGTGTCGATGGAGGTTTTTTTTCTTTTTCATCGGTAGTTAACTGCCGAAGGAACTTCGATAGTTAACTGCCGTCAGTTCTTTAATTCGGTAGTTAATTGCCGCGGGATATTTACGTCTATGATTGGTGTTTTTCAGCCTTTTAAGAAGTGTGAACAACAATTTTCAGAAAAAGATTGTGCAAGGTGTTGGCCCAGGCACAATCCTGGGAGCTAGGCGCCCCTCTTGGTATCATTTTTCTTGTGTCTAGATGGGTGTAAGTGTGTTTATCATGTTGTTGAGTTCTATTAATGGTTGTATATCTTCATGTATTTTTAAGTGGAATAGTCGTATGATCTCTTCGTATATTTGATTAAAATGTGAAACTACAATTACTATAGTTGGATTCAAGAACATTCGGATTAGACAACATACATATTGAAGTGTGGAAAAGTCTAAAAGATAGAGGTATTGGGTGGTTCACCAAGCTTTTCAACGAGATTATGAGGTCAAAGTAAATATTGGATGAGTGGAGAAGAAACACTTTAGTGTCAATCTTTAAGAACAAGGATGATATACAAAATTGCGCAAATTATAGGTTGATTAAAAGGACTAATATACAAGGTGTGATGAAGCGGTACCGAAATGATCAAAAGGACTTGTACTTGGTTTTCATTACTTTGGAGAAGGCATATGATAGAGTGTCTAGAGAGATTTTGTGGGAAGCCTTGGAGAAGAAAGATGTTGAGAGGCCTATATTCAAGTTATCAAGAATATGTATGATGGGGCCATGACTAGTGTGAGGACACAAGGTGGAGACACCAAATATTTTCCCCTAACAATAGGATTGCACCATGGTTCAATACTAAGCTCGTATCTTTTCACCATAGTTTTGGATCTATTTAGGAACACGTCCAAAAACGAGCACCAAGATGTATGTTTTTCTGCAGATGATATAGTCCTACGTGGAGAGTTGAAGGATGAATTAAATGGGAGGTTAGAGACAAGCCTTAGAAACATATAGGTTTTGCTTGAATAGAAGCAAGATAGAGTATATGAAATGTAATTTTAGCATTAGACGAAGCATTTCTAGCATAAAGGTGAAAGTTAAAGATCATATCATACCACAAGTTACATGCTTTAAATATCTTGGGTCTATACTACAAAATGACAGAGAAATAGAAGAATATGTAAACCATCTAATCTAAGTTATGTGGTTGAAATGGATGAGTGTCTCAGGTATTTTATGTGATGTGAAAGTATCGTTTAAGTTGAAGGGGTAATTTTATCGGACACTAGTAAGACCAACGATGTCATACGAGACTGGGTGTTGGGCAATGAAGAACCAACACGAACATAAAATAAGCATAGCAGAAATGAGGATGTTGTGTTGGATGTGTGGTAAGATTAGATGGGATAAAATTAAAAATGTTGATATTAGAGAGAGACTTAGGTAAAGATAATCAAGACACCATCATGTTTGGGCAGATCCACCATATGGCTTGGTATGGTTATAACCAGGCCAAATTTTTCTCAAAAAAATAAAATAAAAAGTATATCTATAAGAATGAAATGTTAGAGGAAGTTTGCGGCTTATTTTTTTACAAGCTCAAATAAAAATATTAAAATTGTTATTTTATGTTAAATAATACGTAATCTTTAATTTCATTCGATAAATTTTTTAACATTATTATCTTAACCACACCAACAAAAAAAAATCTTGATCCGTTCCAACAATCATGTCATCTTTATTGCCACCAACATAAGAGGATAATTTTTGACATGGTCATCTCAAGGGGCTGCCACTAAAGCAAGGTTTTACGCCCCTAAATTTTCTAGGCTCCATATTAGGCCTCCGAATATGTTTCGCTTTAAATATATTTTCGCATGTCAAATTTTTTGAATATTTTCGTCTCTATCTCAGTTAGTAGTAAAATGAAGAGTTGTAGACTTTTAATTCATGTTGCAAGTTTATTCACAAAACTTTATTGGTTATACGTATGTTAAATTCTTTTTTCTTCAAATTTCTATAAATATGATGTTATATGTTGGAAATATATTAAGATAGGTCGTGTGCAACCAAAATATGCAAAAGTAAAAAAGTAATTTATATCTGTGTTAGAATTCAATATTATACTTGACTATTTCAAGGTTTAAGAATATGTAAATAATGTCTATATTAAATATTATTTTCAACATATATTATTAACTAAACTAAATTTTTGTTTTAAAAAGTTCTTACATTTATGAGGTTGAGTCTAACAGAAGGAGTTGGGCTCTCACAACCTAGAGAATCAATATTCAAATATTGGCTTTGAATGATACCCCTATTTAGTGTACGAAATGCCTCAAATAAAAATATAAATTTAGTATTCTTAATTTTTATGTTTTCATGTCAACACACTTAGAATGGCTTAATTTAAAGTTCGCTTTAGGCCTAAAAATACATTGAATCACCCTTGATTTTTTGCTTGACTTTAGTTCCTTCTTTTACTCTTAACCTCTTAAATATGCAGAGAAAATAGTTTTATCTAAGTCAAAAAAAATCTTTTAAATTAAATAATATTAATTTGTTTGGTTTATTCATCAAAATATCTATTTAAAAACATATTAAAATTCACAAAAGATATATTATTAATTAATAAATTTGAGAAATTTCATTAGTTAATCTTATAATTTCATGAATTAAAATACTAATTTAGTCATTTCTCATTTGAAAGGGAAAAAAAGAAGTAAGAAAAGGAAAGTAGATGATTTTATTGGAGCAATAGAAGCAACACTGTGAAAAAGTGAGTGAGTGAGTCAGCTAGAAGTAGAACACAAAGAAACAAACAAAGAAGCAGCCATTAAAGAAAAGCAAATGAAAAGAAGAAGAAGAAGAAGCTGACACACACCACTCATTCATCTTCATACACAAAGTGAAGTTATTTGGTGTTTTGCGTATCATTCTTTCCTCAAAGTTTTGTTCTTTGATTATATATCTCAACTTCACATGGGTCGATTTTTTCTCTTTCTCATTTTTCTCAGCTTCCTTACATTATCTTTCCTCTCAGGTAAACCACCTTTACAAACTCTATATTTTCAATAATTGCACTTTAGTCTTTAAATTTTAACTTCACTTTGCAATTTGATCCTTGAATTATGTTCAGAGGTACAAACAACGTCGTTCAAGATTGTGAACAAGTGCCGTTACACAATATGGCCGGGATTACTCTCCGGCGCCACCTCACCGCCGCTACCCACTACCGGATTCTCGCTTAAGAGCGGAAATTCAAGGACTATACAAATCCCGAAAGCTTGGTCGGGTCGAATATGGGCACGAACACTCTGCGGTAAAGACTCTGACGGAAAGTTTTCATGTATCACTGCCGACTGTGGCTCCGGCAAAGTAGCCTGCGCCGGCGGTGGTGCCAAACCTCCGGCAACATTAGCGGAGTTCACCTTGAACGGCGCAGATGGGTTGGACTTCTACGACGTGAGTTTGGTTGATGGTAAGTGTGTTTGGTGTCTAACAAATGTCAGTGTCATTGAATTGTATAAGCACAAATACTCTTAGATTAGGCATGTTGGTGTCATATATTTGTGGTGTCCGACACCCACACACATGTGATTTCATTGAATTATTTTATTTTCTTAAATTATTCTTATTATCGGTATAAAGGTTTCACCTTTTTCTGAATCGGATGAAAACTCAATTTAAAATTTTATTTTAGTCAAGTTATTGTTCACTAACTGTATAATATCATATTTTGAGTATTACACTAGTCAAATGAACTATAGTAAGATTTTGCTATCAAGTTAATTAAGTCAACAAACTGTATTACCAAGATTCCCAACATAAGCTCAATCAGAGCTACATTTGATTCAATTGGAAACTGGAGGATTCTATAGGGTTTCTATGATGATATGAGGTTTTTGTGTCCGAGTCGTGTTCGGTCGGTGTCTAAGTATGTTTTTATATAGTTATTATATCGTTGTCTAAGTATGATAGAACACTGTGGTGTCATTTGATCCATGTAGCCGACCCCACTTAGTGGGATAAGGCTTGGTTGTTGTTGTTGTATTATATCATTGTCTTAAAATTTCTTTGTGCTTGATAGGTTATAATATTCCGATGCTGATTGTGGCGAAAGGAGGGACAAGAGGTGGCTGCAGCCCTACTGGTTGTCTTGTGGATCTTAATGGAGGTTGTCCGGTGGATTTGAAGGTGGCGCGTGGGAATGGGAGTAGTGGAGGTGTTGCGTGTAGAAGCGCGTGTGAAGCTTTCGGGGATCCTCGTTATTGTTGTAGTGAGGAGTATTCTACGCCCGACACGTGTGGTCCTTCTGTTTACTCGCTGTTTTTTAAACATGCTTGCCCACGCGCTTATAGCTACGCGTATGATGATAAAACCAGTACTTACACATGTGCTTCTGCTAACTATTTGATCGTGTTTTGTCCCTTGCCTTATACAAGGTACAAATACTCTTGACTCTTTTATCATTAGCTTCATAACCCTTTTTTTTAGCTTTTGATTATGCATGAGTTGTTTTGTTAGAGTAAGGGCAACTATGTATTTTAATTAGAGACTGTGATTGCTACGGAAGCTCAAGCCAGTTGGATGATGAGCCAAATCCACTTTTGTTTAATGTTTATTTAACTGCACATGTTTTGTGGACTGGAATTAAGAGTTGAGATATTCTTCATTTCACAGAAAACTCAAAAGAAATAGAGTTTCGTTATAATATAGTTTTATGTTTTTAAAATCATATATATATTTAATGTATGTCCCATCTTTTCAAAATGTATTTCTATATGCATACAAATAAATCTACAGTGATAGGAAAAAAAGTGGAGAAGATATCTACTCGAATTAATGGGGGTATTGGTTGATTCGGACGATAGGGGACTGGGAGCATTTTTAGGTGTTACTTCTACTGTATATATATGCTCCAATGAAATGAATGGCTACCATTTGCTAATAAATGGATTATTTCTTTCTAACATAGTGTGGCACAAGTGGTAGATGGTTGAGTTTCTTAACCATTTGTTCCAGAGTTCAATTATTGGCTGGTGTTATGGAAAAGCATTTGTTGGGAGAGATCAACCTCTTGCATGGATTTCAGTTACCCAATTACCTTGAGCTGAGGGGATAAGTCTTCGCATGAGGATACCTTTAATTTACAAAAAAAAAGAGTTCGATAACGTAAGAAAATATTAGTTTTGTATGACCGTTGACCAAACACCAACAACGGAAAAACCATTTTCTAACTTGAATTATGGAAAACAATTGATTATTTGCATTCCAAGCAATGAAATCCCCTGCCACAGCCTCACAGGTCCAAATTACACGGGCTTATATATACTTTTGTGAATACCCCTCCCCCATCTGTATCTTCTCCGCAATTTTAATTAGACATGGGAAAAATATTGTCAGACCTACATACATAAAATGACCAAATGGAGATTACCGGATTAATATGCCTATATTTTAATGTTATGGTAGGGGTTCCACAATGAATAGATAAAAGTGTTTAATATTGTACCTGAGCTATGAGGCTCTTCCATGTAGTGGACTAGTCTCTGGAGTGAGTTGTATCGCTGTTAGTAGCCTCTCTCTCGAATTCAATTTTATTGTCTAATCTCTCAAACACAATATGAAAATGTGAAATAAACTTGAAATCTCTATTCATTTTTCGTGCATGTATCCATATATATGAAATATGCTTAAAAAATATGCATGCCTTAAAACATCTCTTATATGTGAGCTTTCTTCTACTAAGTTTCCAAACTTGCTTTTCCTTGTGGTGTTTGGATTTTCCTTGGTGTTTTTTCTTGTAATGGCAAACATCCCCCACTCACATCACATAAGATAATTTTCGGGGACATTGATGCCTTTATTAGGTGAAGATTTTGTGTATTCCTTTTGATTAGTTATTATAGAATTTATGCATATATTTTCTGTGGCCTTTTGAGCAGCCAAAAAGTGTTGGGAGCAAGGAAAGATGGAGCACTGCTTCCTCTTGTAAACAAAAGTATGATGTACTTACCAAAACAACATTCTGGCGGTTCTTCATCGACAGGTCTGATCCAAACGCAGATTATAGCATATGTTACCTCTATTGCTGTGGCGTTTTTCCTGTCATGCCCTTTTAACACTGTTTATGGCTCCTTTTGTATCAACACTTCAGGCAGAAAGTAACACAAAGACTAGTCGGTTCTTAATGTAACCTTGTAAGCTTTTTGTGCTGTATTCATTCTTGTTAGTTGATAGTGGATAAAATTTGGGTTATGTTGCTTAGATCTGGTTTGTCATGTTTCTCATTATAAATAGGCTAACATGTTTGAGTTGATGGTGAGTTTGACATAAGTGTCACTGTGATTCTCACAAAAACTACACTTTGGAACTTTAACAAAATCACAGTGCTAACCATGATTCCGTCAAACTCCCTGATTCCAAACATTCGCCCTGCTTTGTAAAACTTAGCCACCAACTACTCCCGCCAATTTTTATGGGTGTATCTTTTAAAAAGTTGTTGACACTTTGCATCTTTTTAGTGAGGAACATGACCAACATGAATTAAGCAACTTGGTTAAGTTTTATCCTTTGACAATGTAATATTAAACGGCTGCTGTGCTGATTCTACTTATTATGCAGGACTTGAAGGATGTCATATAGGAAACACACTGTAAATATTGTCTCTATGTTATATCTTTTTAATATACTTCAACTATCAGTAGTTAAACTTTCTATAATTTTGTATACGGAGGGATTATAATTTTGCAAGTATTTTTGCAGTCTACATTTTGCTAGTTATGAGAAACCTCAGTATATTTGTTACATATTGATGGTTGCAAGAGTGCATACTTGAGTTTTATGGAGTAATGCTTCGTGCACAGATTTGGATTCGACATGCTCAAATGTATATATTTGGCACCATATTAAATTTATAGGGAAAAGCTTTGAGCCATGGATTACGTTATTTTTGTAGCATTTTATTTGTTTTGTTCCCTTGTATAGCGAATATTGGTATTATCCACAGCATATCACAAATATGTTATAACATAAACTAGTAACTTAGAGATGAAATTTTTTTATCATTTACATACAAGAGATTTATTTGACCTCCATCAATTGTCGCTTGTATAGCAATAGAACTAATATCCTCTACCTATTGATTCTAATATTGAAATAGTAAGCAAGGAAATAGTAGGCAAGGAAGGAACCACTGCTAACAGTTGCAGGTAGTCCAGAATACTCAGGTTATATCCAACTAAACCTTGATTCAGACAATCATACTTAAAATGAAGATGAAAAGTGACATCAAACAAGAAATAAGGGAATTTTGGTGGTGCTAGAACTTGGAACATAGTGTTAGTTTCTTCTAAATGTCAATTGTTGAATAAAGAGATGACACTCAATTATAGATGGGATTTAGATACATCAATCTCATCTGTGAGTTTTGTTAGATTTTCAAGTGTTGGTGAATAGTCCCAAAACAACGAGGACTTGTAAAAATTAAGTAAAATTGCATATATAAGGTCCTTTAAGTTATGTCTTTTTATCAAAGGTCCTTTAAGTTTTTTTGTTCCACATTATTTAATTGCAATGCAATTTTGCCTAAAAATTGGGATCTATAAATTTGAAATTATTAACACTTCATAAATACAAAGTTGTGCATATGTGGTACGAACAAGATCACCCTATATTATTTGAGGATTTCATTCCTTACACTTCTTTCCCCATTCATTCAACTGAGAATAGTATTTTGCTAGATTGATATTGAGACTCTATTTTAACCGAGTTGTTTGATCTTTTTATATGAATTGTATTTGTTTGATTGTGTGACTTTAGGATTCTCTAACAATATGAAATTTGTGTATGTAGTTTTGACTTGTTTCTTAACTATTGTGCTCCGTTTGATATTGTGACTTTTCTTTACCAGCATTATAATTTTTATTTTTTTTACAAACCAGCATTATGAATTTTAATTACCATTACAAAACGACTTGACGCTTTTCTATTAGAGGAATAGGCTTTCCCACGGCTGTGCATGCTGATTTATCAACATGGGCTCCATTGTCATACTTTCATGCAAATGTGTATTCAACATAAAGAAATGCAAGCGATGATCCTAGGGGAGGGTTTGTTTGAAGAGGGAAAGGCATCTGACTTTATCTCTTTACTTATAGCAACCCAATGAAGGGTCCTCTATATAATTAGTAACTTAAAGGAATTTGGGGAAAACTTGGGGACAACTTATGAGAAACATAAGAAAAAAAACTAAGGTTAAATATGTTTTGAGTCCTTAAATTTTGCGCTCCTTTGAAGAATAGTTTCTACATTTCATTAAATGTTTTTAAAATATTTACATTTTATCTCCCTTGTCAAAATTAGTCTGATATTAATTCTCTAACGAAATGTTGATGTGGCAATTAGTGGGTCCCAATTATTTTAGGGTTAAATATGTTTTTGGTCCCTACATTTTGCATGACTTTGAAGAATAGTCCTTATTATTTTAGGAATTTTAAAAACATTTATTGAAATGTAATGACTATTTTTCAAAGTCACGCAAAATGTAAGGACCAAAAACATATTTAACCTTAAAATAATTGGGACCTACTAACTGCGACATCAACATTCCGTTAGAGAATTAACAACATGGACTAATTTTGATAACGGAGATAAAATGTGAGAATTTTAAAAAACATTTAATGAAATGTAAGAACTATTCTTCAAAGAAACACAAAATATAATGACTAAAATCATATTTAATCCAAAAAACTACGATGGAAATAAATATAATGATTTTAATCAAAAGAAATATGATGATCAGAAAAATACAAGAAATAAAATAAAATAATATAACTGCAACGATCAAACCTTATTCAGGTCAGCTACATGAACCAAAATATCTCATAATATTCTATCATATTTTTGTGCAACTCATTGATTTTCCAATCTTTTTTAATTGTTTATATAATTTTTCTACCTCTACCTTTTTCTCTAGCGATCTGATTATCATCCATCTGGTATGCTCTCATTATTACAGAATATACATCTATATGTCCAAATCATATAGGTCTGGTTTATTTCCTCAAAAAAAAAAATATATATAGGTCTGGTTTATATCATCTTTTCTACTATTAGTGTTACCTTAACTCTCTCTAACATGGTCATTTCTAAATTCTAATATTATCACATATCTAATGCATCATTCTCATCTCAAATACGCTTATTTTATTCTCATGTTCGTTATTCGCCGTCCAACACTATGTTTCTTTCAACAAATTTTACTGATGTCTGATTCAAAAAAATTCCTTCAAATATTTTGTTGGAAATTGTGTATTCAATATTTCAAACATTTAAAATTTTATATTCTCAAAACAAAATTTATATTTTAATTCCATTTTATAAATGAGTTCTATCTTTTTTGGTTAATATGGATGTGTTCTTCTATGCGAATATGATGTGATTCTTGTGTCAAAACCCAAAAAGAACCGCTTTTAGGTTGGACCAGAAGTCAAATGAGGGATTGAGAAATCCAACATCACTAATTTTTTTAATTTATTTTACATAGCCGATTTTAATTAATAGGTTTGAAAGTCAAAAATTTCAGGTTACGATGGTGTCACTATGCGCCATAAAAAGAAGAGATGTGACGGAATCCAATGCTTTCTCATAGTACTGGGCTACGCTGCCTTTGCTACTCTGGCATGTTAGGAAAAATTTATTTTCTTTTGTTTTTTCTTTTTATTTTACTTTACACTCCAATTACTTTTAAGCCCACTATTTAATTTTTTACTTAATCTTTTTAATGTAAAAAAAAAAACTTAATCTTTTTAAATGAATTTTTTACTTAAATGTAATTATGGTACTTCTATTTTAGTTGATTTACAATTTAGATCCCTCATTTTAAAATTTAAAATTATAATCTCGTAACCTTTAAAATTTTAGAATTTATTTCCACCATTTAATATTGAGTTTCCTTTTATACTCACCATCTCATGGAGGATTGGACCATGGCTAATGATCCTTCAGTTGAAACAAACCACAGCAGCACAAGTGTATCTAATGCAACAACAAACTCCCCCAATTCGGTTGCAAGTGTTGTGACTTGTGAGACAGCAACGACATCTGGGTAGGTTCTCTATTTTATGGCAGCGACCTCACTGAAGTCGAGTAAAATGCAATGTTGATGCCACTTTCTCAGTTGAGCATAATAGAATGGGCATAGATATGTGTATTCGTGACAAGAGGAAGTTTTTGTTCTTGTTAAATTTATTTTGTTGTCGATTTTGCACACCCTTAATGTTGGCGAAGTTTTTGGCCTTTTTATTCATTGGAATGGTTAAGTGATATGAGGTTTGATAATGTTGACCTTGCTTTGGAGTTTGGATTCAAAAATTACCGCGTATGCTTTCAACCACCCTCGTCCAAATATTACTGAGTTGGACTTATTATTTTCGGTTGCAGAAGTCTGTTTAATTCGAAGTTCACAAACTCTAAAGTCGAGTTTAATCGACGACAAGCAAATCAAGTAGCTCGTGTTGGAACAAAATGTGTTTAACATACATTACCCTTTAGAGTTTTGATGATAACAAGGTATTAAAAATTGTCAATTGGATATGCTAATATTTGTTCAAGTGTACAGGACCATAGACAAAAATTTTGATATCTTATAAGGTTCTGAAGGAACAAAAGAGAGCAAAGGAATCAACAAGAATAAAGCTTAAAGCATCTGAAGAGAAGTGCTCCTGAAGCCAAGTGCTCCTGAAGTGATGACGTCATCAGAAGCAAGTTCATCAGAAGCATCCCATCAGAAGTAATATCACAAGAAGCTGAAGTTCATCAGAAGATGAGAGACTTAAAGCTTCAAAGGTTGTTCAATGGATTTAATCACGTCCAGCATTGCAGAAGACTGAAAGAACAAAGCAACGGCTAATTCAAATGGATTTGAAGGCATTGGACGCTTTTACTTTGGAGAGAGTTGACAAAGGACAATTGTACGAACTGTACAACCACTATCTCCATTACTCTGTTTGTGTCTCTGCATCAAGACAAGAATAACAGCTATGCCCGTAGCAATGTTCCTTTAAACTAGGAATGCATTTGAAATTGATCCTTCATAGGACAATGACCATATCAGGCAAAAGATCATTGGTGATTTTGATCAAGCTTCAAACGACTCTTTTTGATGTGCTGGCAATTTCCAACGTATCTTTCACACCTCTATATAAAGGAGTGAAGACCTGCTGGTTGGATATGCAGACACACATAAACAAGACTCATACAACAATTCACTAGTGGCAAACTCTGTTGAAATTGTTCTGCATCTAAAGTCCACTTAGAATTTCTTATCAAAGTTCATATCTTAGAAATTTTAGAGTCATAAGAATCTGTATCCGATTTGTACTGTGAACACCACTGATTGTATATCAAGTGTTCAACCTCAAACAAACTTCTTTGTAATTCTGTTTGAATAGAAGTCTCTTGCTTGTGTGCTTGAGCAATAGAAGTCTCTTGCAATTGTGCTTGAGCATTGGAAGTCTCTTGACTGTGTTCAGGAGCATAGGAAATCTCTTGCAAGTGTGATTGAGTAATTTAAAGTCTCTTGTTGGTTGTAGCATTGAGCAGCTGTAATCAGATATTACATTCTTAGTGAACTCTCCTTGGAAGTGCAAGGGGGACAGGACTACTTCCGATTTGTGGAAGGAACCTGTATAATTGCTTTGTGTTCTTCTTCTCTCTCTCTCTATTTGTTTTATCTGCTGCATTTAGAATCTGATTAGTGACTTCAGTAGGAGAAAACGTAGAAAAAGTAAACACAATTCAACCCCCACTTCTTGTGTTTTTCTCACCTTCAGCTCATGCCCTAACCAGAGTTGCCACATTATTAGCTAATTTCACTACTTATTTTGTTGTACCTCGTTGTATTGAATATTTTTTATTTTTTTGGTAGACGTATTGAACATTTGATTTTCTTTTTTTGCGGTGGCCGAAGTTTATACCCCAAACCTTACATATATTATGTATTGTCCCTACTAATTGAGAAAAAAAAACAAGACAAGTTATTAAGTAATGTGGCAGTGCACTTTTTTTGTCAATGTATCAAATTTATGCTTAAAAAAAAATAGATTTAGGTCTTAATTTTGTTTTTTATGTCTGACTAAAAAAGACACAACTGGGATTGGATATCACGGTTATAGTTAGTCTCCAACAATAGGATAAACCAATAATTCATTCATTATATAAAACAAAATTAAATATGTTTTTGTCCCAGTAAATATATCAATTTTTCGTTTTAATCCTTTTATATTTTCAATCATTACTTTTGGTGCCTACTTTTGAGTCAAATTTTATATTTTTTTAATGAAATTGTGCAAAAATGTGTAGAATATTGTAAAAATATCTCTCAAAAAAATTAGAATT
>Ga0315913_1002478_pt1 | contig 21664 bp, 5 predicted proteins | sample MpolsnodulesMG_FD_207736 | JGI IMG/M metagenome (GOLD analysis project Ga0315913, IMG submission 207736) | Medicago polymorpha root nodule microbial communities from Los Angeles, California, United States - small nodules | ecosystem: Host-associated > Plants > Roots > Nodule | place: USA... | reverse complement strand
CGAATTGTAATTTCCAATAATACCAACACCTTTTCTACTCATTTTTGAGGCCTGCATCAATTAATCATTACATTTCAACAAGTCTTTTAAAATTCACATGACTTTTATATGCCAAAATAGTTTTTTAAAATCTCAATCCAATACAATGAGCATGCATGAAATATAGAATGTTCAAGTTTGTATCATATTAGTGTTTCAGACATAGTGTGCATGCATGTGAAAGAATATAACAGGGGTTCAAAACATGATAGCATGGAGGATGATTCCTAGTGGGATTGATGTCTAAAAAATTCATTATTAAGATAATTAATATCAAGAACTTTAATAAAATATAAAGAATATTATGTCTCAAATTAGGAGTCCAAAGTTCCCTTAAAGTCTAAACTAATGTTTGATTATTGTTCTTAATAGGATTAACACAAATGACATGCTCTAGATTTGACCAGATCCAAATTTTTCAGTGTCATGGACCACTACTAGTCATCATTGTACAAAAAATGATCCAAGTGAATTCAGTTTCCAAAGTGAAGTCTCTAGAAGACCCAAACTAAATAAAACTGTAATCATATTAATGAGTCAATTGAAAAAGAGTTTTCCTGAGAAAGAAATGGGGGGAATGATGGTCAAGAACATATAACAAAGAATTCAAGGCAATTTAACGGTTACCTTTTGCTTGAATGCACTACCCATGAAAACCGGTACAAATTTATGTGCTATGGTTGCCCTACAAATTGCTTCCTACACAACAATAACAAAAAGAAAACTTGTTACCAAATAAGATTCGAAGATGGGGGGTGGGGGCAAAGTAACAACTGGTTTTCGTATATCACACTATATTTGAAAATGCTTCCTACACACACAATAATAATAAAAAGAAAACCTATATACAAAATAAAATTTATAGATGGGGGTGGGAGCGAAGTAACAACAGGTTTTCGTATATCACACCATCTGAAAATGCACGTGCCTACAGTGGTGCAAGCACAAAAAGTTGGTTTTGCAAAGGATTTATATTATGTTTCACATGATATATTATGGTATCTTCTTTGAGACCCATGCAACATTCTATTCCATTACAAAATGAAATGTATGTGCTTTTTTTAGTTGAGACACATTTAGGAAGTTCAAACTTCAAGACAATATGTTGATAAACTATTTGTCAAAACAAAAACATCTGATAAATCTTTGCTAAATGTAAAACCAAATAATATGCATGCAAAACTCCAATGGAAAAAAAAAAAAAAAACATTGTTTTTCAACACACCTCAAGATCAGCTGCTGAGATGGGCTTGTCACTGCTAAAAGCTTCAGCAAGTTTATCGTCCACCTCGGACACAGTTTTTATAAGGTCACGCCTTTTTCTTGACACCAAGGATTCCATATTTCTAGGAATTTCTTCATCAACGACCTTTTCACTGCAATAAGAAATGAATTGAGTAATTTGAAGAATGACCACAAGCATAACCAATGCAAAAGATTCAGAAACAGACCGATTTGAAGCATGAAAAAAGTAGGCCTTTGATTGCACGAGATCAATAAGTCCCTTAAAACTATCTCCCAAGCCTATCGGAACTTGTAGTGCAGCACTGTGATGCTGAAGCTTGGATCTTGTCTGAAAAATAAATAAAAATGTTAAACGGATAAGAACAACAATATGAATTTGAATTATAAGTAAAACTGAGAAATAATTATAAAAATGTCCAAGGTCAATAAAAATTAAATATTAAACGTTTCTAAATCTGAACTGAAGTTAGATGCTCTGTGTATTGAATATAGAGAAACACACAAAAGATTATGTTATTGAAGTTCTCTTTATAAAATAAACAAAATTGTTCAACTAGAAATGAAACTAGAAAACACATGTTATCAATAGCAGTGTGAAGCATGGGGATTGTGACGTATGACACAAAATAGAAACAATAGCTCAAGTTTGCTCCACTATCCTAGATTGACAATAGTGGCTTTCTTGCTATCTAGCATTTTTGGGGTTCGGCGCTACATGCCGCTTGCTATCTAGGATTAATATGACCTCAAATCCATTAATCTAAGTAAGTTTACCTGATCTAGAACTTCCCACGGATCTGCTCCTTTGTGGTCAAGATTGTTGATGAACACAAGTCTTGGAAGTTGAAATTCCATCATTTGCTCATCAACAGAAATAGACTGGGTTTTCACGCCACCAACACTAGAAAGAACAAGAACTGCACCGTCAAAGGCACACAGAGCATTCTTAACCTCAGCAGTGAAATCAACAGGAGCAGGTGTGTCAATCACGGTCATCTGCAAGGAGGACGTATTTTAAATAAAGTCAATAGTATAAAAACCATTAACCGAAGAATATGAGTTTACGCAAGCAAGAAAACCAACAATATTATGGACTTTTGTATAGTGTTTTTGCAGTTTATAGCAAATGATAAAATAAAGTGAAATTGTTTTTGTGTATTGTATAAGGTGTTTTCATAAGTTATGAGAATAAGTTAAAAAAAGGCTTATGAAAATTTGTATAAGTTGTTTTGAAAAGTTATTACCAAACATTGTCACAGAAAGTGAGGAAAAATAAGTGAGTTTTGTTGTTATGTTATGCATGTGGAAAACACGTTTAAGTTACTAAGTTAAGTTGTGAAAATAAGCTATTATGAAACAGAAAATAATACAGGAAAGGAAAGTGTATGATTAAAATAGTACCTTATAGTTTTGTCTGTTGAAGAAGGTGATATCTGCAGGGATAGAATTGGAAATGGGATTAGACATCCACTTCATACGAACCTGGCGACGACCTCCCTGATTCTGATTGAAAAGATTCCGCCATGACTGATTTTTGAGATAAGACTTATAGAACTTTTCAATTTTCTTTGTTTCTTTTTGAGCTTCCTTGCTCTTTTGAATATCACCTGTGTATAACCAGTATCTCTCATTCATCCTCATTTCGGAAGGATCCAAGAGACCAGAGATCCAGACGTTGCGAATCCGCTCAGACATGGTTGTTGCTTCTGCTGCGTTTCAACTTCTTCTAGGGTTTATATCGTACTCATTCATTTCCCGCTTCTTCTTCATTCTCTAAGCTCAGCTCTTTTTCTGTCGTCTTGCGTCAAACGGTGCCGTATGCAACACGCATTGCAAATTACTTTACTACACCTACACCTACACCATCCTTTTCATTCATAAAATAATACTTTTAGATTTAATTTGGATCAGTTCATTTGTTTGTAGGTAAATTTAATTTTTAATATTCATATCATATGTTTTAAATTTAAATATGATAAAGAAATGGGTTGTTAAGTGAATTTGTACACACTATAATACTTTTTTTAAAAAAAAATTCTATTTTATCTAGTAATTTGGTGGATGTGATCCAACACAGGTTGAGTCTTTCTCGTGTATAATATGATAAATCTACTAGTAACGTCTTTCTTTCCATTGATTATGCAAAGTTTCCTCTTGTATGCAAATGTTCTGCCTCGTAATAAAAGCACCACTATGCGCGTACAGGTTCCATTAAGTCGATCGGTTTGTCTTACATGAAGTTGAATTTTGAACTTTTATTTCTAGAATTCATTTAAACACTTGAATTTATTATTTAACTTACTTTTAAAAATCTTAAAATCAATTCTTCTTCAACTTATTGTCATAATCAATTTACTCAAAATTAATGTGTCTCAATGTACAACCAAACATGCACTAACACAAAGCAACCACTTTTCTATTTTGAGTGTAATACCAATTTTTTATTTCCATGATCACTGATTCTTTTTTTCTCATTTTGCGTAAAACACTGTTGAGCCATCACATGTCTCTTCCGTTCTTGTACCCTCCTCTTTTTCCTAATAAAGCTTTAGTCTTCACCAAAATTTCACTCCATCAAAAAGGAGAGCCTTGTAACAAACCCAAATTGCAGCTTAATGAATGAGCATCCAACGATACTAATATGAAAACACAATATAAATATGGCCTAGGTAGCTAGAGATCTATGAGTCATTGAGGAGAGAAGGAAGGAGCCAAATAAAGAGAATCAACAACCAAATAAAAAGGTCAACCAATAGAAAAAGAAAACAAAGAGACATCTCTCTAGTATCTTTAAAGTTCAAACAATAGAAATGATATATTCATCAAAGTATCATCATTTATGTAACCCACATTACATCCACTATAACAGTATAATTTCTTAACACATCCACCTTGTTAAAATACAAATGGAATTGTGAAAATATTTATTTTATTTTTCATGGTTCGTTTTCATAATATTTATGTTTAAATTTTTTCTCGATACAAAATTTTACCTTTTGAACTAACTTTTTTCGATATGCAATAGTCATAGATGAAACCGAGGTTCAAATCTTTTATCACTTGGATGAGTAACATCTTCATCAAACAAATAGTAGGTTCAAAGCAAGGGAAATACAACAATGATGGAAACAAGTATAAGGATTGAAGACATGAATGCACACCTAACTTCGCTCCACTCAGTGAGTGACTTCGAATGATATTTCAAGATGCATATGATTCAAACGTTATCAACTCACCTCGCAGAATACTACGCTCTATTCCATAAACCATGAACCTCGCACAACGCCTATGAGTCGAGAAAAATGACGCAGTCGTAATTTTTGCAAAGACAATTAAAGAGAGATAAATGTCTACTGAAATGTTTATTTTTTATTCAATTTGAGAGAAAAAATTCATTTCATATTCACAATTCAAAGTAGTAAAATTACTAGAAATGAAAAAGCAAGTTACACTGAAAAGAAAAAATCGAAGTAAAAATTTTAGATTACCACGTGTCTTCTTTTTATGAATTGAAGTGATCAAGGTTCGGGAAGGGCGACAACCCAGGACACTATTTTTTTAGGGACACCATAATTATTATTTTTATATAGTAGTTATTATTATATATCGATATATTTCTTCTTAACTCACTTTGATTAATTCTATTCAAGATGTATTTTTAGAGAACCTTAATTATGAAATAATTTTTTGCAACAAACAATCTTAGAAGAATGACATTCGAATAATTAATAGGACATAATGTTATAGATTCGCTATGTGCATAAAATATCTTAGGATCAACGCTGGAAGTGATCATTTCCTCCTCAAATGGAGAGGATCTAGGCCATATAAAGATATCATTCTAACTATCTGAAATTTTTAAGAACTCGACCTTATCAAATAAATATTGAGAATAACATACGTGTTTGCCCACTAGTTTATTTCATAACACCGACGGTTTGTTCTATGTGACAATCATCAAGTGCTATTCTACAAGTTATTCCAAGTTTGTAAGCTGCGAGATGAGCAAAGTCAAGACTCAAGGCCCTTTTTTACTAACTATTTCTTTGGTAAGTTTGTCATTTGTTATCTTAAGAGTATTTACTATTTTTGAATTGCTATTAATAGTAATATTTCCTTAATTATCATTTAATCATTTTTTTTGTTTAATAAGTGTGGGGTGCAAATTATTCCGGATGTGACTATATCTAATCAAGGAAGTAGGGGTGGACAAAAATAACCAAAACCCAATTCGAACTGAACCATATCAAAATTAACTGAACCATTTAACCAATTCTCGAACTGAACCATTATTTTGATAACAATTCACTAACCGAACTGAACCGTTAGTAACCACAATTATCCGAACCGAACTGAACCATCAACCATATCTATTTTAAAAATAACTTATTTTAAAAAACAGCTTATTCAAAACAACTTATTTTAAAACAGTTTATTTTATGCAAAACAACTTATTTTAAAAAACAGCTTATTTTAAAGAACAACTTATTCAAAACAGCTTATTTCAAAAGAGCTTATATTAAAAAATAGCTTATTCAAAACACTAAATATAGAGACTCTGAGATCTGAAAATCAGTGTAGATATTCCTTTAGTATCGAATAATATAACTATTGATGTTCTGTAGTTCATTCTCTGGGAATTTTGTTTTCAATTTTGCTTTCAACCATCTAGGTTACTACCAGATTTCACGTAATACTCGATTTCCCTTATTATTACTTTATGAGCATTTTAAAGCAACACTATTTGGAAGACTTTGGAGGATTAACCAATGTACTTGTGATTTGTTTTAAAAATTATGCTAGCTAGCTTATACACGATCAACTTACACCAAGAAATATTGTTTTGCTTTATGATTTGTTTTTCGAATGTATGTGTGTCTGTGTATATATATATGTATGGACAATGGAGCGTTTCAAGTGAGAGCATGCTCCTCTAATAAATTTTTACCATTAAAGTTAGGAACCTCACCCTTTCACTTTAAATCTTCGGTTCAAAATTTTGATTTTGGTTCGGTTCGGTTTGGTTAATAGGTAAGCAAACGGTTAACCGAACCATAACTTTGGTTCAGTTCGGTTAGTTCCAAACCTTAAACGGTTCGGTTCGGTTATTCCGAACCATTTCAACACTTTGTTTCAGTTCGGTTCGGTTAATATGGTTAACCAAACCATGCCCAGCCCTACAAGGAAGTAACTTGTGAAGGGGCATGTGTTTTTCGTGGGAAGAATTTTTGAAGAGTATAAAACAAGCAGTGAACTGAATGGTTGGTTTGTTTAGTCCTTGACTTTATTGGATGAGAGTGTTTCTTTGTTTCCTTTGGTATTTGGGTTAGGAGAGTGCTGAAGTACATTCAAAATCTTTTATGTTAAACATGCCAGGGCAAAAACTTCTTTTCTAATCATTATTGCCATGGCATCAATCATTTGGAGATTCTGTGCACTCTATTTTTGTACAAGTAACTGAAAAAGCTAACTTATAATTTTTATGGTACTATTTAGCATTAGAAGGTTATTTACAAATTTTATAATTCATTTTCATGCCGACGCTGCTATTCAAACTTACGTGTTTGTCTCATCTATATATGAACCGGCTAAGATGAACTCGGGGAAATATCTTTCTGGACATGGTGTAAACGCGTGATGTGAACGATGAGTGACAAGGAGATGGGGATAGCAATAGAGCAAATGAGAGGCGTACAAAGGGTTCTTTCGTTGTCCTATATTGATTTTTTGTTGCATATCTTGACAGATTTTATCATACTACTTTGTATATCATTTGCAACTTTAGAGATTTCGATCTTCCTTCAGCCAAACTATCTTCATTCAGCCACTGGTTTTTTAATAAACTAATGCTTAAGGATCTACAAGGATGTGAGTAACCCTATTCCTTTTGTATTAGTTATAGAAACCTTGGTGTATTTTTGTTGGTACATCTAGCAATAAAATGACTGGGTGCCCTCTCAAATGCTTCACAGAAAGTTGGGGAGATTATGTACTAATGATGTTGAGCTAGATGTGAATTAATGAAACTTTTTAATCGTAAAAAAGAAAATTATGGTGTGCTTTGTAATGCAATTCATAAAACCGTACAAGAGGTTAAAGTATAAAATTGATGGTAATTCTATATGTATTGTGCATATGATGTAACATTGATTCCAGTGATGCACACTCTTTGGTTCATCAGTAAAACTATGAATAAATCATGTATTTCAATTCAACAATGACCAACGCATAACACCAAAATACAATTCGATTAAAGATAATGCACATGATTCGGATTTCACCTCTACGCAAAGCAAAATATCTCACCGTTGGACATATTGCCCACCGTTGGACAATATACCACCATTGGATAATAACTTCTTAAATTCATGTCTAGAACTCCATTGTTGGATATTGTTCTGAACTCAAATGTATGTGTGAATGCTCTCACTTTAGTTAGTCACGAAAAGGTATCACTCACACTAAGTGTCCTGTTTATTCGAGTTTGTTCTAATTCCGTCCGATCTAGAGACGAGAACAAGGTCTTTGGTAACCATAAGTTACCAACATAATACTACTAATATAACGCAAATTTAAAATTATCACCCATAAGCATTTAGTTTAGAAATTATGTATGTAAAATCGGCAGCACAAAGATGATTATTACATATTACCACAACACAATTTTTTGCATGTAAAAAAACGCGTGGAGTGATACCCTTACCTTAACAACTAACACTTCTTAAACCCCTCATACAACGGCATTTATTTAAGGGAAATGCTGCATATAGCGAATTTTTTCTTCCCGAATCCTTCCCGACAGTAGCTGGGCAATTTTAATTGGAGTTTGTTTCTCAACTTCCGTTTTTTCCTCCTTGTTTTCCGCCAAACAGCTGCATGTGATTGGTCAGTTTTTACTCGGGATGCTTTCGCTGTGTATTTTGTCACACTAAATAGCATCGCTCTAAACAATTTGGTGAATTATGAATTTATGATACAGAAACCTATGCTGGTTATGATGTAGGAATCTGTGCTATCAAGTAACTAGTACTGTAAAATGGGGTCTATTGACAATTCTGGAACTGATATATATATATATATATATATATCTATGTGTCTTAATTATCCAGGAAAATTGGACAATTGACGTGTACTTTGTTGAACTTTTAATTTTCTTTCATAGTCCCACTTTTATTATTTTGCAAATGTATCTTATAGATTTTTTATTTTGATGGAAAAGTATATTATAGATTTGAACATTTGTTTGAATCTTATTATGCATCAATGCATGTGTTGCATCCTCTCTAAGTTGAAATTATTTGTTCTGAAAATATCAAATTTTGATCTTTTAAAGATTTATTTATTTATTTTTTGTGGTTTTTGTGGCGGTTCCATACCATGTGAACTTGACAATTCATAAAAGTTTAATTATTTCTTATTTATCACCAAGGAAACATGTTCTGCATAAGAATTATTTATAAAAAAAAATTGTATAAGTAAAACTATAAGGATGCAACGGATGAAAGCAACGATTTTTTTTTTTTTTGGCCTAACTTAATTTACAAAAATGTCAAATTGCATTTCGACCCAACATTAATTGTATTTCTTAGTATATGTGAAATTTTTAGAATGACATATAATTTGGAACCGAGATAGTATATGAAAAGTATATTATAAATATCTTTGTGTAACATAGAAATATCTTATAAGTATCCGATAAAACATTTTTTCAAAATTAAAAAAAAAATAGTTTAAATACTTCGTAGGTAAGATTGGTAAATGATACATATACCTCTCTATGTTTGAACTTTGAAGTATTCAAGCTTTATAACTTCCTGATTTTCTTTGTTGACTGCTTGAAGTACAGTACATTTTAGATGTTCAATTATCGATTTTGTGTTCTTAGTCCGCACATGACATCTAAACCCAATCTTCATTGGTCAATAATTTGGAGTTTAAGTATTTTATTTGAAGAACCATTTTAAGACAATAGTTAAAAATATTCAAGGCAATGTGAGTATTGATATGGAAAGCAAATCAAGCGAAAAATATTGACCAAACTAAAATGATTTTGTATAAAAGGTTGTCTCAATATATCATTTCTTTTAAAGTTTATATTATGAGATGAGATTTGAGTGCCTTTAAAATTATTCTCTCGAATATTAAGTAAGGAGAATTATTTGAGTGGAAACAACCTGGGCACATCACATCCTTTTGTTAGTTGAATACACTACTACTATTTGAACTACCAAATATATGACTCAGATTTGGTCCACAGTCAACTTTATTGATCAATTGTAATAATCACAATTATTGATGAAGTTAAGATAATGATAAAAATTTGACAGAAGGATGCCAAGCGTAAAGCCAAAGACTTAAGTTATGAAGCAGAGCATCTTAGTTGACTCTTTATGCATGCCCCATTATTCTAAAGAAACAATTGTTTATTGTTGTTGATAAACCAAACCCTTTTTATATTTTACATGTTAACCATGTACGATGTCACGAGAATATTAAGATTAAATTTTTTCGATTAACTTAATACCTTTGAGTGGGATTTACTATAGCATTGAGTAGCACAATGCTTACATAGTATTTTCTTATTTATTTGAGAATTAATTATTACTTGTACTTTGTGACTTGGATTTGGTTAAACATATATGTCCTAATGAATTTGATATTGTTTAGTCATAAGTGTGGTACGTGAATTGGGATGGCTGAGGAAAAGGACAGTCAGCCTTTGAACTTTTCGAGAACTCAATTCCATTTATCCAACTTTTTTGTTGATCAAAATACTCCCTCCGATTATTATTATAAATAAAAAAATATTTTTTTAAATTTATTGAATAATTAATGCATTTAATCTTCTGTTAAAAAAACCTAATGTATCTAGTCTATATATTAACCACATATTTTAGTTATTATTCAATGAATCTAAAAAAATGATTTTTTTGCTTATAATAGTAATCAGAAAGAGTATTTGTTAGCACACTCATTAGCATTTGCGATGCTTGCTCTTCCATACCAAACAAAACCCTCCTCCAAACAAGGTCCCAATACCAAAGACCTGCTTCTCAATATGTCCCATTTCACTCACTTTGCAATTCTTTTAATGAGATGAAGAGAATAGTCTAGGTAAGGTTTTTATTTGAAGTAGAGGATGATTTATTTCGTAGGTGTAGTTTATGAGGAGGGTGTGATATTTGATTTTTAAGTGGATCCAAAGCTAATGTAATTTTATCCATGAATGCAGTCTCTCTCCTAGAACACTTTTCATCCTCATCTTGATCGAAAAAACTTCGGAAAGGGTTAATCCTTATTTGACATACTATAGTTTAATTCCTTCCTTCCTCCTTAAAAAAAAACTATAGTTTGAAATTTTTTGGAGGCACAAAATGAGATTATCTTTTCCTCGAAGAATCCAGAGGTTGGAGAGATTGTGGAAGCCATCAAATACTCTTTCTTGAAGGTGGTGTTTTGCTATGAAAAATGGAGGCTTGTCCGTATTTTGAATGGTTCCCGAACTCCCTCCTTTGACCTAAATATTGATTATGGGTCGTTTTTTCGCGGATCAAGTATCCCTTGTATTTTTTTTTATATTAATGGGTTAAGCATTCTTTATACTTCTTTTCTATTTCTAATAACTTAAAAAAAATTAAGTTAAAAAAAAGTCACAACTCTTGATCCGCAAATTGCCAAATGAAAAGTATTTAACAGTTGAAATTTGAACAATTTCATAGTTTTTAATTGGTGCATAATTTCTACCCAAAAAAAAAACTAGGTAGGTGATATTAGACTCTTTGATAATATTTTTTATTAGTATTGATAATATTCACTTGAAAAATCAGACATACAAGTAAAGGATTTTAAATTCGAATTCTGATCACGATGTCTAGCTTAATGATTCTAACATTTGTTAATTGAACTATTACTTATGGACGGTTGCGCGATAACATTTCACTCAATACATTTTTTCAATCATTAAATTTTTTAGTGATAACTAACGATCCAACCCAACGTTTAAGTGAGCAAACTCTACACACCTTTTATAAAGGGTTGCAGTTAGACAAAAGATCATACAAAAATATTATTACACCAAAAAATTCCAAAAGGCTTATGGCTACACTTAGCCGTGGAATGCAACAACTAAACCAAAGACAACTAGATACACCATGATAGCTTGGTCTCATCTATTAAAGGGAAGGCAAAAAGCTCTTAATACCTAACACTCTAACACCGGATGCAGCCATTTACGAAAGATAAAATAAAAGATTCAACGCCTATTCCACAATCTATAATTCACCATCCTTCAAATCATGATACTTAAGCACTGAAGACATCACCCATAGTATGACAAATCAACACAAGCAAACAAGAATCATATGATACAATACACTATATGCATAATTCACCAACACCAAAAAATTTTCTAAATAACTTTTGTTTTAAAAATAAGCTTGGCCATACGTAACTTAAGAATAGTGGGTTGGTTGCGGTGATGAAACAAGTAACAACCCTATGACACTAATGAGTTTAAATTTGTTTCATTTATCTTATTTTATTTATTGTCTATTTATATGAGTTGGACTTAAAAGTTGAATCAAAACACACCTCAAAGTTGAGTAGATGACTAAACCACGACTTTGTCAGTCTAACAACGGAAGTTGAATTCATGACTTTATCCATCGAGTCAACATTTACAAATAGTACAATATTAATTTGATACTGTGGCCCCCTGTGGGTAAGCTGCAACTTTGAGGAGGAAATGCTGTGTCATTGAGAGACATGAATCTGAATATTTTATAATTTCCATTAAAATACTCTCTACCTTCCTCTTTTCTCGTGTTATTATGCAGAATCACAGATCCAATAAAACAACCAAGCCGACACTTACTATCACCACCCTTTTTTACACCTTTTTCACCTCTCTCTGTTCTCACCAACAACACACTCTCACTCAGTCATTTTCTCTTGACTCATACTCTTCACTAACACTTTCCCATCTTTTCACTTCTTTCCCTTTTCCCTTTCTCTCACCAAACACACACTCTCTCTGTTGTTGCTAAGTTCTCTTCACACAGCGAGTGTCAGATCAAACCAAACATCATTTACATTTTCATCTCAACTCACTCTTGATGTTTTAACACTTTCTTCATAACATTTTAACAAGTTTCTTACTTCAACATGCACAACCTCAATCTCATATTTCATTAAAGGTGAGAACATTCCATTTTCTTTTTAATTTTCCTTTCCTACGTAAAAGACATTGCATAGTTTATGTTAGTACTAAACTTTTAATGGAAAAAAAAGTTGAAGTAAAACTTTTTTTCTTGTTATTTTCGGCTGTATTTGAAGTAATTGTTGGTTTTTTATTTTGTCTTGTTGTGTTTTAGTGTTAGATTTTTATACAAATGTGAACCACTATTGTTTTTGATGTTTTATGAAATGGGAAATTGCTATTTTTAATTTAATTTTTTGAAATATAAAGTTTTTGTTAGTCTTTTTTTTTTGTTATAAATGTTTTCTTGTTAGACTAGGTTGATTATTTGTTTTTTTGAGGTTAATAATTTTCTAATGTTTATTATTATAGTTACATCCTTGTTAGCATTATGGATCAAAAATCGTGGCCTTGGAGGAAAAAGTCATCAGAAAAGACAATTTTAACTCCTGAAAACTCCAATCTCACTTCAAAAGAAAATGGAGAGGTAATAAGCTTGTTGTTTTTTTGCATCAATTTATTTATATTCTGAATTTATTTTGCAATTTTTGTGGAATCTTGGAAGTTTATATAATTTGTTTTTGGGAAATGCTAACTAGTGCCCTAATATATAAGGGCATTGGTTAGGAAGATTAATATAGAAATTATGCATTGGAAATTGGCGAAAAGTGGAATGTTTAACTTTATGAAAGTAAAAAAGTTGTTTTTAATGAAATTTTTTTATTTTTGACATCCTTAACCATAGCCCTTAGGGCACTGGTTAGCAAAACCCTTTATTTTATATGTTAACCCTCCTGTTCTCATGGTAATCTAGAGGTTGGCCAGGTTGGCCGGAAGGTAAGTAAAATCTGTAAAAAAATGGTTCCACCGAGAAATTGAATTTGGATTCTCCCAAACAATTCATATTAACCACACCGAGCACAATCACTTTGTTTTGTTTGTAAGTTTATATGATTATTTCATATGATCACATTGGATGCTTGTAACCTTTCTTTATCTTCATTTATTTATCCTACCTATTTTAGAGATACATCATCACTTATTAATGTCTCATACTTAACAACTAAGTGTGACTTTATAGAACTAAGAAGATTCTTTCCTTTTTATTTTACTTGATTTTTTTTCTCAGGTCCTTTGTGCTGAATTAACAGATTGTAAAATGCACGAAATAATTTTTGCTGTACTACTTGTGATAAAAATAATTGGTATGTTGTTTGGTTTGATTTTCTGTGTTTTAGGTACACGCACTTGTTGCTGATAAAGAAGAATTGGAGAAAGACTTCAAAGAATTAGAAAATAAGCTTGCTTCGGCACTTTCTGAGTGTAATTCTAAAGATGAGCTGGTAAAGAAACAAACTAAAATTGCGCAAGAAGCAGTGGCAGGTAACATTCGTGCATGTCTCTGTTGTGTTCGTTTATTCTTCGCCTTGTAACCTTGGACATGAAAATAAGTAAATAACCACTTATGACTCAGTATTTTTAGAGTACTTTTAACGGTCTGTGTTAAAATCTTGCTTTGAAGGTTTGGAAAAAGCAAAAGTTGAAGTTTTGTCGGTGAAGCAAGGTCTGGATGAAGCTTTGCGGGACAGATTGGTTTATGAAGAAAGAGTAGCCCATTTGGATGGAGCTCTGAAGGAATGTATGCAGCAGTTACGATTTGTTCGAGAAGAACAAGGGCAAAGGATTCATGATGCTGTGATGAAGGCTTCAAAAGAATTTGAAAAAGAGTGCATGGTTTGGGAGGATCAGTTATCCGTGACAAGTAAAAGGCTGGCAAAAGTTGAGAATGAAAATTCTCATCTTAATACATCCATTTTTGCAAGAGAAAAATTGATTGAGGATCTCAAAAGACAATTAACTCAAGCTGAGGCAGATCATAGTGCACTGATGACTAGATTAGAGTCCATTGAGAAAGATAATGCTTCTCTGACATATGAGGTCCGAGTGCTTGAAAAGGAGTTGGAGATCCGAAATGAAGAGAGAGAATTTGGTCGTCGAACAGCTGATGTTTCTCACAAACATCACTTAGAGAATGTTAAAAAAATTGCCAAGTTAGAATCAGAGTGTCAGAGATTGCGCCTTCTGGTTCAGAAACGGTTACCAGGTCCTGGTTCCCTTGCAAAAATGAAAAATGAAGTTGAAATGTTAGGACGAGATACCCTTGAAATAAGAAGGAACAAGTTGAACTCAACTAGTTCAATGGTTGAATCTTCACTTGACAGTTCTCCTGGGACTCCTAATAGAAGAATCAATACTTTGACAGAGCAGCTGTATGCTGTCGAAGAAGAAAACAAAGTGTTAAAAGATTCCTTAAGTAGGAAAATGAATGAGCTCCAATTCTCAAGAGTAATGCTTTCTCGCACAGCTTCAAAACTTTTGCAACTCGAGTCGCATAATGAAGAATCATCTAAAGGTCAAGTTGCTGTGGAGCAGCTTAGAAGTAACCTTTGCGAGTTCTCTTTGGCATCAATGTCTGATATTGGCAGTGATGACAAGGTTAGCTGTGCTGACTCCTCGGCTTCTGCATTAAATTCAGAATCGGAGCACGTCAAAAGTGGAAAACAAAAGGAATCATGGTCCTGTAGAAGCATTGGAGCTTCAGACATAAATCTCATGGATGACTTTGTTGAAATGGAAAAGTTAGCAGTGGTCTCTGTTGAAAAAGACCCTGAAATCTCTGGTGCTTCTTTGAAAGAAGTTGATAAGACCAATGACTTCTCAGAAACTAGGAAAAATGAGACTACCCCTGATCACATTTCGGACTTCTCAACATCAAATAAAAAAATATCTGCCCTTGATGAACTAAAGGATAACATTCCCAGTTGGCTTCAGGATGTAGTAAAAATGATCCTGGAACAAAACCATGTCACTCACAAAAATCCTGATGAAATACTCGAGAATATTAGAGTAGCTTTGAGGAATCTGAATAATCTAGATCTGTGCGTCTTTGGTTCAGACAAAGTCTCTGGTCATATTGAAGGATCTGATCCTGCAAATAATTCTTTGGTGGTAGTTCCATCCAGTGATGTAAATATTACTGACCTCTCGCCAATAAAGAGAACCAAACAGCAAGCTCATGAAGACCTGAGTAAGTCAATAGGAAAGATAATTGAGCTTATTGAAAGAATTAACTTACCTGCTGTGGATTGTGATAATTCAGATCGCTTGTGCACAAGTGATGAGACTGTACCCTCAGTAAATAATTCAGGAACGTCAACGGGCTACATGGTCCGTGTTTTCCAATGGAAAATATCTGAACTCAGCAACGTTTTACAGCAATTTTTACATGTGTGTTATGATTTACTGAACGGCAAGGTTGATCATGAAAAATTTGCTGAAGAACTAACAACAGCCTTGGATTGGATAATGAATCACTGCTTTTCACTTCAGGATGTTTCTTGTATGAAGGATGCCATCAAGAAACAATTTGATTGGGATGAGACACGAAGCGAAAGTGAAGCAGAGTTTGGGATGATAGGTCATTTTGTAGGGGAGGATAAGTTGCATCATCCCACAGAACAGTTTCCATGTTTTCCTCAAGTAACTACTTCAAATGGTCATGATCTTCAGAGTCAGAGTCGAGAGATGTCTTCTGACGAGGCAGAAGAAATTAAAAACATTAAAGGAAAATTGATCAATGCTGAATCTCAAAAGGAAACATTGGAAGGGCAGCTTCAATCAGCTACTGATAGGATTGACTCCTTAATGGATCAACTTCGGGAATCAGAGAAAACTATTGACAGCTCAAGACTAGAGTTACAATCCTTAAAAGAATCTTATGTAATACTTGAGGATCAAATAAAAAATCACACAGTTATGAAATCAGATCTTGATGCACAGCCTAAAGGGGCCGAGTTAAAAGAGGTCGGTCTCAAGGTTTTGGAATTAGAAGTGGAACTAGAGAACAAGAACCACAGTTGTGATGAATTAGAGACCAGATGTCTGGAATTGCAACTCCAGCTTGAAAGGTAAGACCTATCTTCAAATATTTGTTTCAATGCTATTTCCTTTTAATATTTAACTTTTAATTTCTAATTGAGGATTTATTGCATATCCAATTAATGTTCTCAGCATGTCAAAGGAGGGCTCAAACCATGATATTAACCAGAAAGACAAGCCATTGCGAACTGTAAGTTTATCTCATCTCATTCTATTCCTTTTTCTCGATGACTCATAGTAAGATTACTAGTTAAACTCTGAAATATTTAATCAAGATGATGCATGATTCTTCCCTATACAAAAGTTATGTCTCGATAGCATTCAGTATTCTATGTTTTCTAAATTACAAATTAGGGATCCCAATTTGGAGTATGGTAAGCATTGGACGATATATCATTCATATAAATCTCTGAAACATACAACGCATTGGACGATATATCATTCATATAAATCTCTGAAACATACAAATGATTGGAATTAAACATATCTACGGGCTAAGGCCTTGGTTCTTCGATATCACGTGATATTTTGCACTTCAAAGTTCAAACTAATTTGAATAGAAGGCAATTATAAACTTATCAGAGAGATATGCTATTGCTTTATTGGCGGAAAAAACTAATATTATTTATACACTATCTATACTTTCCAACTTTCAAGTTAACATAAAACTTACAGGTAATTCATAATGGAAATCTTAGCGCAAGATTTGTTTCCACGGTGATATGACTCTCATTGTTCGTCTACATAGAAGCTCCTAAAGGCAGCTTCAGAATTAAAGTGCACCCTTTTTGTTTCGACTGTGAAAACAAACATGCATTTAATTAGTTTTGCATCTAGGTATCGATTTTTATTGCAGCGTCTTCCTATTTTTGTTATCTTCTGATTAGAAAGTTAACTCCTCTAATATGTCCGAAACAAGAAACTGTTAGATATGTGACTAGTAGAACACTTTATTTCTCTTCTAGTATAATTGTAAATGATGGTCGACTGATATGGTTTAGAAAGTGGTACAAATAAGTGAAATCGAAGCCCCTAATTCAGGTTTGATGTTTGGAGATTGGCAATTGACAAGTTAGGGAAAATAATGAACTGACATATCTCCATGTGTATGATTGACTAGAAATGCATAAATAAAACAATTCTAATGTTGTCAAATTGAATTATGAGTTAGTTTTGTATTGAAGAGTGTTGCTAAATCCTACAGGACTTGGAGATAACAGCGGCTTCAGAAAAGTTGGCAGAGTGTCAAGAAACCATCCTTAATCTTGGGAAGCAGCTGAGGTCATTGGCTCCACCAAAGGATGCATCCCTTTTTGACAATGTTATTGCAGCACAGCCTACCAATACCACATCCACCACCACCATCACGACAACAAAAACGAATCCTATCCCTGCTCCCCTGAAAGTTATGAAAACAAAGAATCGATCTTTACTCGATCAGATGCTATCTGAAGATGATACTAAATCCAAGGTTTCCAAAGTAAGTGACCGTGACTCCGATCTCGCCACCATTCCAGGCATTATACAACCTCTAGAGAAGATTTTATCTTTGAACGAATTTAAAGCTCCAGATGACAGTGTTACTGCTAATGATTTGGCTATTGTAACTACTAAGAAACCGGCCATTGTACCTACTAAGAAACCGGGAAGCGGAAGTTTGTGGAAGAAGTTATTATGGAAAAAGAAGAAAAGTGCCAACATGAAAACATCCCTTCCATTGAACACTTGAAAGTCTCATTCGTATAATAAATTGCAGTGTAGTTCAATACTGAAGAAAGGAAAGTTTATTTCTTTCCTGTATTTTTATTGAAGGGACTTGACTGGTCTTCTTGTGTGTTTTGATCTTTTGTTTATACGCCTTAAAACTAACAACCGAAACCTATCATTGTTGTTATGATATACTCCCTCTCCCTTACGTACTCTTGGTATAGCACTTTTTCTTTTATACCATTTGCTCGCGCTTGTAGTTTGTAAAAAGAGTCGATTCCACCTGCAATGTTGTGAATTCAACTCAGTGTTCGCTAACACTGAGTCTTGAGGCCTGTTCTGACCTGGGTGAATTCAGCTAAACTTGTCTTATGTATAAAATAATGTAACTAACTGATGTAAAAAGTCAAATATATTTGGACAAAATTAATAAGACAAAATTCAAATAGAATAAAAAGGAAAACTCAAAATACATGTAAATATCAAAAGAAACAAGGGAAACAATTCATTTGTAAAATGGGACCTAAAGGGAGGGCTCAGTAAGTCTCCTACTCTGAGAGACCAAGAAAAATAATGTTTAATGGTTGGATATTGAAGTTCCAAAGTTCTTAACATACACCGGCAATACCAAGTTTTTTAATTTCATTCTCCCTTTCTCTGTTCTCTCCCCTCTCCATCAGGATTCTCCTTTCTCGTGTAATAATCCAAATTTGCAACATCATCACTTTCAATTACTCAACACAAATATGCAACAATTGTGGTTTTGATTTTTCTTTTTCTTCGTTCTTTATACCAGATTTTCAATATTCAAGTCATATAACAAACTAAATCCATTTTTAATTAATTTTCGATTCATCTTTTGAAAAAAAAAAAAAATTCATAACATGAACTCTCACCGGAGAAGAGCACAGAAGGACCTACTAGCAAGGCAAACTCATTTTCAATTTTAAATTTAGATCTAAAATTGATTTTGCGCTCATGATATTCATGATAATCTGTTTGGATGCCAATAGACATTATGTTGTATTATGCAGAGCGCTTATATACTCATGATATTCAATGATTTAAATTATTTTATAGATCTTATCTTACAGTGTCAACACCCAATACTTTTACAGTTTTACTTTCATTTTCACTTTCCCAGATTCGGAGCAACCATTGACATGGAACATCCTTCTTTTTTCTATTCTCTATTTCCATACTTCTTTGAATGTGTTAACTATTGAAGGGGCTGCATTTTTTTTATTGGGACATGATTTTGGGACAGACACACAACACCATTCATGTTGAAAAGATTTGAAACTTTTTGTGATTTTTATGGACTGTGTTCTTGGTTGAAGGTGTGTTGGTCTTGCAAATTTGCTCTCCCCTCTTTAATTAATGAATATAAAAGTTTGAACATTGATGGTGATGAGTTCAAGCTTAAATGTCATAAGTTTACCAGTTTTCTTCATTGATTATCAATGTCTGAATTTATTGGGTTTATCCCATTAATTTGCACTTAAAAGTGTTAATATGAATGTTTGAATTTATTGGATCTATATGAGAGATTTGGAGTTATTATTGGGTTTACATGCCTGAGAAATTTTGCACTTAAAAATGTTGATGTTGTAAAGAAGAAGCAAATGGTGGAAGGATGAGGTTACACACGGAAGAGAAATACGAGAGGAAGATAAACAAATAAGAAATAATCAAATGTACTTCATTTATTGTGTGCTCATTCAATCCAACAGCTCTAAAAGGTCTCTTACGGTAGGAGACCTATCAAGGTCTCCCACCCTAGACAGTGCCTAAAGGGAGGTGTGGTTGTCGAGTGAACTAAAATCAACCGAGAAGTGTTATTTGAGACAGTTTAACACTAAATAAGAATACTTTTCTTAGCCGAAAAAATAATATTGAAACGGGACACTAAAAGGAAATAAGTAATAATCACTACCTTTGTGATGTTCAAGGATGACCAGGGCGCGGAGTAACCATCGGTGAGCATGATACATACAATGAGCGGCTCATGACATGCTTCTAGACAGAAAACACATGAATGATCCAAATCACTTTAGAATGAGAGTGATATGAAGGGCATGTAAGTATGAGAGAATACAGTTGAAGGAGAACTTACATGGATTGATTAGTAATATCTATACCAATAAGCTTCATATTCTTTTCGGTAGTACATAACAAAAAAACTCCACAGTTAAGCGTATTTGACATTAGTGTTCGTTTGTGGGCTCAATCAACAATCCTGAAAGTGTTTTTATTTTATTTTTTATGATGTGTTACAAATGAAAACATATATTTTAATTTATTTAATTTAATTTGTTTCTTTTTTTTTTGGGTACAATTTGTTTCAATTTTATAATACTTATAATATCAAAATTTTATCTAAATTTCATCTTCAATTTTTTTTTGTATGTTTTAAATTTGAAAAAGGATAATGTTGTTAAGGAAATTTTATAACAAATAATTATTTTTTACTTTTACTACTTCAAAACTTTTTTTTTTACAAGTACTTTTAATACTTTACTAGAACGCGGACCCGTGCGCCGCACGGGTCTTATGAGCCGGAATAATTTGATACACAATAAAACGAAATATGTTAGAATGGAATTTAAAAAATCTTATCACAGTATCGGAGTCAACAAAGCTACCGTATCGGAAAATATCTTATCACAAACCAAACATGTTACAACAAAGATATAAACGGTTTTTAAAGACAACATAGCATATATTAGGGAGTATTGCACATTTCGAAATATTTCTTCATACACGACCCGTACGACGCACGGATCCTATTGTCTGTAATAGAGATCAATAAGTGACATTTGACTTGTACGATATACGTGTTTGATGTACTATATACTATTTGAGTGGATTACTATTTATAAATCAACACATGTTAAATAAAGATTTTATCTCTGACGGTGTACATTACTAATAAGCCACATACAAATGTAACCTTAAATCATTATCATACATGGGTCTCTTAAAATTCAAGATTATTACATTTTATTCAATTTGATTGTTTATTTTGTCATTAATATTAAGCTTGAATAAAAAAATATTGAACTATATTTTCTTCCACCATCTAATGGATTGGTGCGATTTGTTCGATGCAATTATGTTTTTTAAAAATTATCTATAGACACACATACCCCACCAATACTTTGGGAGTGATATAGAAAATAAAGTGTTTGAAGCAGTAGTGTTTGGATAAACATGTCAGGTATAATGCTACATTTGAGATTAGTTCCAACTTAAATTTTGCGGTAGCAATATGACTATCTTCTTGGTCTGCAATACTAAAAGATGAATTGAAAATAGGAAAAGAGAATAAGAAAATTGACTTATCAAAAGAAGAATAAAATTGACTTAAAAGAACGAACTCATAAAGAATGTATTGATATCAACAACAAAAGCTCTACATATAATCTGCAAAGTCAAATAACAAAACATGTGTCTTTCATTATGCATCAAGCTTTCCTGTATCACTCCAAACTATGAAAAAATCCCTCGAGCTCCCTCCAAATTATGCAGAACATT
>Ga0315913_1002476_pt1 | contig 21672 bp, 10 predicted proteins | sample MpolsnodulesMG_FD_207736 | JGI IMG/M metagenome (GOLD analysis project Ga0315913, IMG submission 207736) | Medicago polymorpha root nodule microbial communities from Los Angeles, California, United States - small nodules | ecosystem: Host-associated > Plants > Roots > Nodule | place: USA... | reverse complement strand
TTAAAGAAACTTTATACATCCTTCTTAATAACGTAATTGACGTCTTGAGATTAAAACCAGTCCTTGTGGGAACGATATTTTTACTACTTCGATGCATTTTTAGTACACTTGCTAAAAGTCTATCACAGTCTTTACTTACTAAACTAAGAGTTCCTATCAAAGCTCCTAAATTGTATTGTGACACCCTAAGTGCAATTTCAGTTGCACATAATCCTGTGTTCCATTCAAGAACAAAGCACATGGAGCTGAATATTTTCTTTGTAAGAGAGAAGGTCATGAACAAAAGCTTGCAAGTCTGCCATGTCCCTGCTCAAAATCAGTGGGCAGACATCCTCAACAAGCCTCTATCCAAAACTAGATTCCTTCATCTCAGAGACGAACTAAGGGTTCATGATACACTCAGTTTGAAGAGGGAATGTTAGAATAAGATACAAGTCTCCTATTATAATATAGACTCAAGTAGTGTTTAATGTAAATGAGTCTTTAAGAATAGGCTTGTTCATATAAGCTATAACAGTTGTCAGTTAGTCTAAGCATTTATTAACATGTGTAATCATCACTAAGATCAATACAATGGAATATTCACAATTCTAAATTATGTTTTCCCTGTCTCTTTCTCTCTCCTCTAACTACCTTCTCTCTCCTCTAACAAACTCAAGCTTCTTCAAACTCATCAATGGATTTTCTCCATTTCTATCATTGATGATTGGAGAGAAGTACAGTTCATCCGTGATAATCGTAGTACTTCTGCCAACAAGAATCAACCTAATCTAGACCGCCATGAAATGAAATGATTTGGTGGGATAAGCCAGCTCGAGGAAGGTACATGTGCAACATTGATGCCTCATTTTCTTCCTCTATGAATAAAGTAGGAATTGGGATATGTATCCACGTCGATGTAGGATAATTTGTTCTTGCAAAACCTCTTGATTCTGTCCTCTTTGTAGTGTTGACATTGGAGAATCAATTGGCTTGCATACAAATTTGGAGTGGACATCAAACCTTCAATTTGATAATATAGATTTTGTTTTATACTCTAAGAAGGTTGTAGATGCTTTCAGAAGAAGCGCTAAAAAAATACATAGGCTGGACGATGAATATATTACTAGACATTTACCAGTGCGATGAGAAGTAAGTTTTATTGAATTATTGTAGTTTAAAGAAACAATATAGAATATATTGACATGAATTTTTGTTATATTGAATTTGATTTCAATGAAGAACATAAGTTTTTTTTTGAAGTAAGAGTATAAGTTAATTGTTTTAATATTTTTTAACATTATTTGAGTATTGAAAATAAAAATGGTATAAAATTAACAAATAAGTGGCATAAACAACTTGCATGTACCGGTTGTCATACTATCAAATGAAAATAAATGAGAAGAAAAGAGATAGAACAGTGAAATGAAAATAGAATAAAAACAAAACTTTTTAAATGGTAGAAGGTAAATCATGAAATTTGTATGACTTGTTCAATATTGTCATGCATAAAAAAAATTGTAATTAAAAATATGCAACATTTTAATAAGTTTATATCTTATGAGAAAATAAATATATACCACCTATATCAAACAATAAATCACAAATTATAATAATCATTTAGTATATCATAAGTTTATTGAATACGATTTTAATGAAAAAATTATGCACACAACTAAATAGTACATCAAAGCAAATGATTTTCTATTTATCGGAGAATTTGTAGGATTATAAAACTAAAAAAAAAAAAATGGTTAAATCCTAATTCCTCTCCATTATTTTTTTCTTTCTATTTTCTTAATTTAAATCCTATTTTTTAATTTTAATATCAATTTTTTGTCAAAAAAAATTATTTTCAATTTCTAATATTTTATTTAATTTATAAAAAGAGGGAAATAAAGTTGTGGAGGGTGGCTAGTTATAAGATTATAATAATAAATGTTTTTTTTAATTTAATTAATAAAATGAGTGTTTTGAAGGGAAAAATTGTGGTGTAGAACTTGTAGGATTATAACAATATAGCTGTGGAGGTTGGATAGCTTTATGATTAATAATTTTTTTTGAAATTTAATTAATAGAATGAGATTAAGGGAGGGAAAAGTTATTGTGAAACTTGTTGAATGCCAATATAGTTAGGGATCGTTTGCCTTCTCTGGCACCCTCTAGCTTTTTTTTTTTTTAAAAAATGGCACATTTGTAAAATCTCATTGTAATTAATGTATAATTAAAAAAAAAAATAAGAATAGAAAAAGGAGTTTTATAATTATGCAAAATAGTATGATTAAGATTATATCAAACATACTAAAATCAAATAAAAAAGAATATGAAAAAAAAATTAAATCCCCAAGAGGAAAAAGATGCCGTGAATTGTACCAAACATTGCAAAATGAAAACTAAATAATGATTCTCTTTATTTTTTCGGCAGATTATAAGAGAAAGTAATAACATGAGATAAGAATGAATAAGGAAGTTGTTGAACTTTTCCATCAAATATTGTGTGCATGCATCAAAAGTGTTGCCCCCGAAAAATAAATCAAAAATCAAAATCAACAAACAACAACTCTAATACAAGGAAGAGAGAATGATGAGATGATACATGAGGAGAGAAGGAAATAACAACCAAAGAAAAAGAAAAATGTATTGAGAAATGTGGAAAGTAAACGCACAATTTGTAACAAATGCATGTAGACGTAGTAGGTGTAATTCGAAAAATTTGTTGGTTATGAATTTACTAATGTATATCGTGTATTTATGAGTGATGTTGCTTGTGGACAATTTGGTCGAAAATGGCAGGTTAGTGAGATAATATGTGGGTTTTTTATGTGTTGTATGTGTGAGTTAGTGGGAATATATAAGTTATTTATGTTTTTTAATTTAATGATTAATTAATTGAATTAGAATTTTGGTGGTATATTTTTTAAGGAGAACTTGTAGGATAATTATAAATGATAAAAAAAAAACAATTGTTACTACTTCGATGAATGTAGTATGTGGGAACACAACTATGAAGTGGCATTAATAATATTAAGCAATCATTCATACGTAGGTCGGCTAAGTGGATAAGAGATGACTATATAGTTAACGACATGACAAAGAATATCATAAAATCTAGAAACATGCTACTATTATTGAGTGATTGCAAACTAATAATGATGAGTACCGGTAGTATTAAATATGCATGCAATATTCATCGGCACTTAGATGAGATAACATATGTCTCTTTTAGTTTAATGAATATATGCGTTTGAATATAATTTTAGAGATGCAACAACGTTAAAACTTTTAAAACAAGTTTGCTGTTCATTTTAGTCCCACGAGACTTGAGAGATTAGTCTTCACAGTTACGTGCGTGGAGAATACTTGTTTTTGAACAAAAAAAAATGTATTTAAAGGAGCCAAAAAATTCTTGCAAAACCTAAGTGAAACCTTTTTTTTTTAAAAAAAAAACCTAAGTGAAACCTAAATAATGAAAGTGACAAAAATGTGTAAGTGAGTTGATTTTTTTATATCATTTGTTTGCTTGTTGAAAGGAGATACAGAAGGAAGATGAGAGTTAGATGGATTAGAAATGAAGGATAAATAAAGAAAACAGTGGAACCATTCCATCCCTATCATGCTATCTAGACATTAGCATAAAAAATTCATTCATTAAATACAAATCCAACTGCGCCAAACCTTGATGTGCCAACCATCTTATCTACCAAATTAATTAAAAAGGTCATCGATCATACATTCAATTTAGATGTTCACTTTTGTGTTAACTTCTCAATTTTCAGGAGAAAGATGTTTTAATAATTTGAAGTCTAATCGGAAGGTAAATAAAGTTTGATAAAAATTTGTTTCATCTAAGAATTAAATTTAAGTTTTCTCAAACTATTCATAATTTAGTAGAGGTCATTGACTATTTAAACCAAATTATTTGATTATCCTATTTGAATTTTGAATACGTCGTCTTATCATCACATATTTTTCTCCAATAAGATTTTTTCACTTTATTATAAACATGATCACAATATACACATAAACACGTTGTATAATTTTTAATAAAAAATGCCAAGAGCCAACGATATGTAAAGTCGTGGCATAACTTCAAATTGAAATAAAATATGAAATATTTAGAAAAGGTTATCAAAGAAACAAAAAGAACCAATATTTAAAAACTAGACTTTACTAATAGTTCAACCTACCTGGTCAATCTTGTTTGGATAAACATCTTAGTATACGGTTTATAGCATACAAATTTATCATATAAACACTTGTGAATAAGTTATTTCATAATACAAGATAAAATAAAGTTAAATTATTTTGTATATTTAGTATATAAGCTATTTTCGTAAGATATATTGTCGAGCTTATAAAAATAACTTACAAACATATTATAAGTTATTTTCATAAGTTTTTAAACAATATAACAAATGTTTTTTTTTGTGAAGAAATATAACAAATGTTTATGTGCTACTAAATACTCGATTTGGTTGTATACAGTAGTATAAGTAAAAAGTGGTTAAACAAACTTTTTGTATTTCATTCAAATTTTAGATCAAAATCATCAATTTTCTTCATTATACTTTATCTTATTGAAAAAAATGCTGTTTATGTATGATCTATATACAATTTTGTTTTTTTATTAGTTTGTTCTCCCTTCTCAAATTAAATCATTATCAATAGTTGCATATAATATATTTTGAGAAATACTAACCGGTATCTCGAAACACTGGTTAAAGAAACATATGTTGTAATATTGCATTGAAAGTTATACAATCAACTCTTCAAAAGTTCAAAAAAAATTACTTTTAATTTAAAACTTTCTTAGTTTGTCTTTCTTAATCAGGGTCCCGAGACACTATCATGATCCATATATTTTTTAAGCTGTCAAAATACCTTGTCAATTTACCTCTAAAAAAAAACACCTTGTCAATTTTTAATTGTCCAAATAACATTTAGTTGAAATAAAACATTATCGTGTTTGATTCAATTATAATATTTTATATTTTTATATCGGAAATGCTAGCAAACGCTCTTATGACATTTGCTAAAAAAGTCTAATGAGAAAATTTGATCCTAGAAATAATGTATTCATTATTTAAATTTAAAATTGACTTTTGCTTCATTAAACTCATCAATTATTTCTAATTTGATATTTTTAAAGAATGCCCTAAAAACACTCGTCGTTTTATATTTATCATTGTTTTGACAAATATGTATTAATCATTTGACAATCTAATCAATTGAATTAATTAAACTATAATACCAAGTTCTTATCTATTCATATCAAAATCCATTTTTTAAATAAAAAAATAATACAAGAACCAATGTATTTTCCCAGAAAAAGAAAAAAAAAAATCAAAACGAGAAAATCACACGAAATCATCAATTTCTTGATTCTATCTGTGAAAAAGGTAACAACTTTGAATTCTTCCCTCTTCACAAATCAAATCTATCTGTGAAAAAGTATTGAAAATTACTTTTTTCAATACTAATCACTCTTAATTTCTTCACAAACTTTAATTCAAGTTACTATTTTTTTTTTTTGTTATTATGATTTGAATTTTGGAATTTGTTAATGTTTTGCGATTTCAAGCTAGCCCATTTGCTAAAGATGAAATTTTTATGTCGGTTTTGTAGGTGGGTCACTTGGGTTTTGCTTTGTTATATGCATGTTTGGGAGTGATTTTCATTTTATTTTTTTATATTTATATTTGATTTATTTATAGTTTATTTGCTTTAATTTTGAATCATTTTGAGCATGTTATGTGTTTGTGTTTGAGTCTGAGATAGTTAAACTGTTAAAGCACTGCTTTTTTGTGAGAACTTTTGTGTTTATGCACTTAACACGGATACCAGATACAGACACCGATAATAATTTAGGAAAATGTAATTTTATGTAAGCATACATGTCGGTATTGTGTCGGTGTTGAAATGAACACAGATACATATTGGACACTCAAACGCTCCGTCAATTTGAAGTGTTGGTGCTATATAGTTTGTTACCCTTGTGTATGTTTGCTTTTGTGGATTAATGGCAGCTGTCGATTGTGAATTGTAAATTTTATAGAACTTGTGAAAGGTTTCAGAAATTGTAAGAAATATTTGAGATTTAAATAGTTAAAAGAACTAATTTTTTTTTAGCACTCTGACACCGACATGTAGACACTGGTAATAATTTGAGAAAATAGAAGTGATAGTATGTAACCACACACGTCAGTGTCGTGTCGGTGTTGGACAGTCTGGCATACCTTCGATCTGAAGTGTTGGTGCTACAGGGTTTGTTGCCCTTATGCATGTTTGCAATTTTGTAGATTAATGGCACACTTTCTCTTGTAAATCCTGAATTTTGTAGAACGCTTGAAGGGCTTCAGAAATTGTTAGAAAGGTTTGTGGCTTATAAGTCTGATCACTATGCTCCAATTGTAATGCAGTGTGGTCAAATAGTGGTTATAGCTATTAGTGTTATAGTGTAGTAGAGTAGAGTGATCCTACTTATAATTCACAAACATTTGTAACAATTTATGAAACCTTTGAAGAGCTAGTGTTCTGTGATGCGCGATTTAGTTCAAAATGTTGTTAAATAGTGAATATAACAGTGACATAGCCTTTTAGCCTAGCAGAATTTGAACATTCCGCTATTTTCGCGATTTGTGATAGACAACACTGTTGGAGGAGTTGAGATAATTAATCTATGATTCGGAGTTTGACGATGATCTAGTTTTGAGGATTCGTATTGGTGTTGTTCATTATTCATTTTGTTTACTACCTTACCTTTATGTTTCAGTAAATGCAAGAACTTTGAGAAAAATTGGATATTAGGTGTCTTGTTTTCCATCTTGACAAGATAGTAGTAGGTTTAGTAGAGATGGCTACAGCTGGAAAAACCAGAGCTATGTTTGAAGGTCTAGTAAAAGATGGCTCGCTTAAATGGTTGCTTGGCAAGAAGAGTTATTTTGCTGAAGAATTTGAGGAGATGGAAAATTCACCTTCTGCTGGGAAGAACTTTGTACGCGAACTATCTCCAGTTGCAAACCTAGTTGTTCGTAGATGCGCAAAGTAAGTGCATTTTTGGCATCTTAACTCGTTATTGCTTCATTCACCTTCTCTTGTTTGATTTAGTTTGAATATTAGGTAGCCGAGGACCCTTAACGTTTCTTTTCGTTCGATACATTGTTGGATGATTTTTTGATTGGAAATTAAACTGTAATTAAAAACGAATAATGCAGAATCCTTAAGACCTCTTCAAGTGATCTTCAGGAGGGCTTCAATCTAGAGGCATCTGATTCCCTAAAGAATCCATCACGATATGCAAGGAACTTATTGGAGTATTGTTGTTTCAAAGCACTTTCATTGAAAGCGCAAATATCCGGTCATCTACTTGATAAAACGTTCCGGCGCTTGACATATGACATGATGTTAGCTTGGGAGGTCCCAGCTGCCACTAGCCAACCTCTTACTAATGTATGTCTTTCAGAGTACGAGTGATATATTTCTTCAGTCTTTCCTTACCTCATGCCTTTTTTGTTACTGAGATTAGTGGTCATTATACACTAAACTATAACATATGCTACAAATAGTTAATAACTTGCAAAATTCTTTGAAGAACAATATATTTCTGTTCATGTTAATTCTTTCTGCATGTATCTATTGGTGAATTTATACTCAACATTTCTTCTTTGGTATTCCATTAAGCAAAACTGCACTCGGGGGTAGTTAAAGTTTCAAACATGTCCTTTATTTATTTTTAAGTAAAAAATGTCCTTTATCTTTCTAAACAACAACAACACTAGACCTTCAGTGATTTTCTATCCAAAATCGTGAAAGTCTCAGGGCCTCTCCTTCATTAATAGGCCTGCAAATTGTTGTGAAGGAGAGGCTCAGATTGTTGCAAGGTGATGGTGAGCGTATTAATGAAAGAGAGGCTTTGAGTTTTTCATGCTTTCAACAAAAAATCACTAAATGTCTAATGTTGTTGACGTTTAAAAAGTTAAAGGACTTTTTTTATTAATCTAAAAATAAAAATAAAGGACCTCTTTAAAACTTTAAATTAAGTTAAAGGACCTCTGATGCAGTTTTGCCTTTGCATATTTATTGCCATATCAAATAGATTTAACATGTTAAGAGCCTGTCCTTATGATCATCTATATTTTTATATTATATATGCATTCTTTAGGTTTTTTTGTTGTTTCTTTACTAATACTAATGAACCTTGATGTTTAGAAGGTTGATGAAGAAGTATCTGTTGGATTAGAAGCTTTCTGTCGAATAGCTCCTGCAGTTCCCATCATTGCCAACGTCATTATTTGTGAAAATCTTTTTGAGGTGCTGAGTTCGTCAACTGGAGGCCGCCTTCAGTTCCCCATCTATGACAAGTACCTCGGTGGGATAGAAAAGTAATAACCTCTACCTTTAAACATGTTACTACTTTCCCCTTTGTCTGGAATTCAGTAATAGGCTATATATAGTTGTGATCAAACATTTACATAATACGTTACCCTCTAATTTGGGTGCACTGGCTACATGTACTTAACCAAGAAGAGTAGGCGACTTTTATACTTTATAATTGATAATTTCAAAGGTGCCAGTGCAACATTTCAAATATCTGCTTCAGTTTCTGATTAAGAGAGTTTCTTATTTTGTTATATTCTTTATCATTGTGATTAGAGGTAGGCTCAATTTTATTTTATTTTTATCTTTCCAGGGCAATAAAAAAAATGAAGAGCAATTCAGATTCGTCTCTGCTTTCTGCTATAAGACCGACCAGAGGTGAGAAGATTCTTGAGATTGATGGAACAGTCACCACACAGCCAGTCCTTGAGCATGTAGGAATATCCACATGGCCTGGTAAGTGCTTTAAAGTATACATTTTTTATACCATCTTTCTCAAATATATATATTCGTTGACACTGCCACGTAAACACCGGTAATAATTTGAGAAAATTAATGTAATCACGTGTCACTGCTGTGTCGGACACCAGACACGTATTCAATCTAAAGTGTTTGTGTATTGCTACATAGTATATACTTGCTGATGCAGCAAAAGCATGCATTGCTTATTCTTGACGACTTTAATGACTCTGTAACATGCATGCAGGAAGGTTAATCTTAACAGATCATGCACTTTATTTCGAAGAACTTCGCGTTGTATCATATGACAAACCAAAAAGATATGATTTAGCAGATGATCTAAACCAAGTTGTTAAACCTGAATTGACTGGACCATGGGGTACTCGACTTTTTGACAAAGCAGTATTCTATAGTTCAACATCCTTGTAAGTAATTGCAGTTACTTTTTATAGATAACTGCTCAAGTTTATCATGCTATTAACTTTCATGTTGCATTTCTCTTGTAGATCAGAACCAGCTGTACTAGAATTTCCAGAGCTTAAAGGACACGCTCGTCGTGATTATTGGCTAGCCATCATCAGAGAGATTCTTTGTGTTCACAAATTCATAAGCAAGTTTGGAATTAAAGGGGTGGCACGGGACGAAGCACTTTGGAAGGCTGTTTTAGGAATTTTGCGTTTGCAGGCCATCCAAGATATTAGTTCTCTGGGCCCTGTACTAAATGATTCTCTTCTCATGTTTAATTTATGTGATCAGCTTCCAGGTGGAGACTTGATATTAGAAACCCTTGTAAATATGTCAAACTCGAGAGAGTCAGATCACGGGCATGATTCCAAGCCTCAAAGTGGAATGTATTCTATCTCGGTCTTGGACACGGTTTCTAACTTAGGATTCGTATTTGGAACAAGTTCAAACAGCTTAGTTGAGAGCAGAATTGCTGTTGGTGAAATAACTGTTGGAGAAACGACTTTGTTGGAAAGAGTGGTTAAAGAATCTAAGAACAATTATAAAAAAGTTGTATCTGCACAGGCAACAGTTGACGGTGTTAAAGTTGATGGTATCGACACTAATTTGGCTGTCATGAAGGTATTAAATCATCATCCATTTTTACCTTTTAGCCAAGCTCTTACGATTTTGCTTTTTACAATAGTGTTATTGGATATGAAGCACAAACATAGACACACACATCAGATATCAGATTGACACGAGCACGTAGACACCAGTAATAATTTAAGAATTGAATGAAAGTAATTGAATGTAAACATGGGTCATAGTCTAAACACATAGTCACAGTCAATCTAGGAACAATGAGAACTTGAGAATGAAGTAAAAAAAAACATGTTGAAGTTTCTGGATTTTTTATGACAGGAGGGAAAAAAATTAATAATGATTTTGAATTATGATTATGGTTTGATATGATTGATAATTTGATGATTGATGCAAATGAGACCGAGTACGAAGCCTTATTTATACCAACTCAAGACTACAACTTCTAATTAAAAATAGGGAAACAAATCACGATGATAACTAATCTTAGGAGATAGTTTTAGATACTCTAACATTAAAACTCTTAGGTTTTGAATTCAGTCTAATTCATTCTTACCAGACCAACTTTTAAAGGGACGGATGCCCTTCTTTATAAACTCTTTTTAGGCCTTATCCATTTTTAATGTGACAACAATTGAGTTTTCCTCAATCCTCCCTGCTCGATGAATAAGCTCTGATATGATCTTAGGTTTTGATTTATGCCTAACGCATGATGGAATTAAAAGAATAAACAAAAGTGTGAAGGAAAAGGAAGAACAGAACACAGGGAAAAAAATAAAAAAATAACATACTTTCAATGTTCAAGCTGTAAATTGTAAACAGACACTGCCGTATCTGCTGTGTGAACAAAGAAGAGAGACCTGCAAGCTCTGGCCATCTGGAAAACATCGGGGTTAGCTGAAATAGACACGGGCGGGTCATGCATCAATGGCTCTCAAACAACCAAGATGGGTTAACTTTTTTGCAAGAACGATTGAGAAAAGTTTCAAACCTTATATAGTTTCTTAAGCAATACACACATAAGAAATCATGACACTATCCAAAAATATATATTCAAAAACTCAGAAGTTGCGTATAAATGTGGGGGTTGAGACTTGAGATCCCACGTCAACTAGAGATACGGCAAACACCTCTTGAGCCAGCTTTTAAGGTTGAGTTAAGCCTAAAGTCCAAATTCTAAAATGGTATCAGTGCATATTATAGGTTGAGTTATAAATGAGCACCTATGACAGTCATCCACCACAACATGACTGTCTTTTACCACCAATATTGTACATGATTCATTTCACTGTTTCTACTTATTCCAAAATCAGAATAGAAAACTCTGCCTGATTCTATGAGTTATCCTATTTTGTCTTTAATGCGTGCATTTTCCTCTATTTTTCAGGAACTACTTTATCCTCTAGATGAACTTAGGAAGTGTCTTCAATCTTTGCTAAATTGGGATGATCCATTGAAGTCTTCTGGGTTTTGTTTGTTTTTCGGCTACATCATCTGGAGGTAAAACTTTCATACATCGATCAATATTATATTGACCTGTTATTTGAAATTGCTATAGAAATGAGAAAAATAATTTAAGGGGAAAAATTATGGATGGTATGTAATGCTGAAAGAAAAACAAATTATTCTGATTTCTCAGTTTTAACATGCCAATTATGGTCTTGTTTGGTTAAACAACTTAATTAAGTGATTATATTATAAGCGCTTATGATATAAGTGCTTATTTATAAGCTATTTCTATAACAAAAGATAAAAGTCATTGTTTTCATAAATGGTATAAGCTATTTCATAAGTTCTCCTAGAGGGCTGACAAAAATTGGCTGAAAACGGCTTATGGACTTGTCATAAGCTATTTTCGTAAGCTCTCGCGAACAGTCTCACAATTACTTATGCAAGTAGATAAGGTCAAATAAGCCGATAGAAACAGGCTTATGATGATATATTTGCCTTCTTTTGATAACTTAGATAATCTTATTATAAATTGCAGGGGTTGGGTTGGCTATGCAGCGGCACTAGTGCTTGTGTTCATTTCAGCTTTTATGATAATTACCAGATGTTTTAATCAAGGTAGGTCTGTAGCTGAAGTTAAAGTAATAGCCCCTCCCCCAATGAATACAATGGAACAGCTTTTAGCTGTTCAGAATGCTGTCTCTCAAGCTGAACAGTTCATACAAGATGGTAACATATTTCTTCTCAAGTTCCGCGGCTTGTTACTGTCCATTTTTCCTCAGGTATTTTCTCATTCCCTTTTGCTGATTCTTACAAATCATAGATGCATTTCTTGGAAGAGAAAAAGCTTAAATATGCTTTTAGCTCTTGCCGTATGTTTCATTTTGGTTTTAGTCCCTATAAAAAAAAGTTGGGAAATGCTAACTTGTGCTCTTAAGGCACAAGTTCATGACTCAAATATAGAAATAATTTATTGGAATGTGTGCATTAAATTTGATCTTTAATGTTTTAATGAATTGAATGCACAAAATTTAAGGGAATATTTCGATTTTTGGATTTCTTAACATGTGCCCTAAGGGCACAAGTTAACACTACCCAAAAACGTTTTACAGTCCTTGAAAAATATAAATTTTGCTTTTGGTTCTTGTTATTTTGTTTTAGTTCCTGTAAATGTAATATCTAGTTCATGTTCGATTAGTCTTTGTAATACGTAGATAATATTGCTTTTGGTTGTTAAAATATGGCATTAATTAAATTTACTTTATAGGAACTAATTCAACACGGTTCAAATATTACAGGGACTAAACCAAAGTAACTAAGGACACTAGCAAATTTTTAAATTAGTCTCTTTTTGCCGATTTGTACTTTTATTTTCTATGTTTGGATGCATTTCATAACAAATCAATTGAGAAGTTTATTCAAACATTGATTGGAAATTTCTGTCACACATTGTAATACTTTTGGTTCCTTTATATGGTAATCAGGCCACAGAGAAGATGGCATTTGGTCTTCTATCAGCAGGATTGGTTTTGGCTTTCTTACCTACTAAATACATAGTTCTTCTAGTGTTCTTGAACACATTTACAATGTTTTCACCTCCAAGGAAAGCTAGCACAGAGAGATGGGAGAGGAGATTTAGAGAATGGTGGTTCAGCATACCAGCTGCTCCTGTTAAACTTGAAAGAGATAAAGAGGACAAGAAGAAAAAGTGATGATGGCGAAATCTTTGGTTAAGCTATGTACATGTTTGTACTTTGTATTGTATACTTTACTTTTATCCTCTTCGCTTATGGAAATAGATTCCCTGTTGTATCAGTGCCACAGTTACAAATCTCGACCGTTCGATCATAAGTCAGTGGCCGAGATATTTTGAAAGTAATGTACCGACTGTAGAACCGTCCAAATCTCAAATTACAGCAGGGATTCTGAGTCGCTTCCCATATATAGGAATGTTTGAAATGTAAAACTCAAAAGTGGAAGCAAGGTAATTTGAAAATGAAATGAAATCTCATCTCCCAAGAAGTTCCTAGAATTTTATTTGATCAAAGTACTAGATTAGAAGTTCTAAAAGGCAGTTGATGAAATGGACAAGTATCATGCATGTTGCAAGTGTTTTGGTCCCAAAATTTCGTTCAAGATTTTCTGCTGTGATCCAGCTACACTTAAGTTCAGAACTCTCTTCTCAAATGTAAATGTCTTCGTCAAGGGAAAGAAAAGATACATTCCACTCATAAAAGTATAACTCTACTTATTATTTGTGACCTCATGGGCTTTTTTTCTTAAAAAAAAATCGTGACCTCAAAAAAAGATAAATTAATTGATCAATAAAATGAAATTTTGATTTTTGTTATGTATGACTTTTTTCGTATATTAAAACAACTTAAAACGTAGTCCTGTGAGCATAGCTCAGTTGGCAGTGATATGCATTATTATATGCGAGGGCTGGGGTTCAAAACCTGAACACCTCATTTATTCACCTTGAAAAAAGTGAATTCTAGCCACTAGACAAAAAACTCAAAACGTATTATAATTTATTTAATAATATTTTATTAAGAATTATTTTTAAATACTCATAATATGTATGATTTTAGCTACTTCATCCGTCTTACAATTATTGTCTCTTTTAACACTTTTTTTTTTCCTCAAAATGATTGTCACTTTACGATATCAATATAACATTTATTATTTTTTACTATTATACCCTAATTTATTGAATTTCATCAAACTTAACTACTCCACTAACTACAATTAATAAGTGTGTTTTAGTAAATGTTATTAATTTTACCATTAAAATTAACATAATTAATCATTTCCTTAATAATTGTGCACAAACCTTAAATAACTAATATTGTGAGACGGAGGGAATATACTTTTCCTTTCACAACAACTAAGAAAGCAAATTAATTGATATTGCTCTGGAAACATGGACATGAATGCATATAGATCACATGTGTACACATTTTTATAAGATAGAGAAGAAATTAATGCTATAAGCATCAATATTTGGTTTTGTAGAGTGTCAATATTTTTTTTGATCAATTTACAATTTTATTCTATACTAGATTAGTTTTATTTTTGTTGACAGATTCATAAATAGTAAACAAAATGGTAATATTGAAAAGATACATTAGACCTTTACCTTTACCTTCCATAAATATCCGTCACACAACAGCTTTTCCATTTAATTGATCTTGTTTATGGATTTTAGTTTTACTTTATGCTTAAGTGTTTCAAATTAAAGCTGGCATACCTAGTTTTGAAATTGAGAAATAATATTTGTACATCCAGCAATTGCTACTATTAACGATAATGTAATATAAATATATCTTCTTAGTCTGCACTTTGGTGATGTGTTCATGGAATTATTTCTATAGTGGAAGATTTAATTTCAATTGATGGCTTTTTTAATTTGAGAACTCTTGAAAGGTTTCAGAAATTGTTAAAAATGTTTGTAATTTATAAGTCTTATCCCTCTGCTGCAATGGTAATGTTGTGTTGTCAAAGAGTGACAGTAACTATTAGTGTTATACCGTAGCGGAATTTTAACAAACAACTATTGTTCTGTTATACACTTTTTTCTAATCTGCAAAATTTTATTAACGCCAACCCTGTAAGACGCAAGGAATAGACGGAAAAAAAAAAACAACAAAAGGTGTCGCACATAGACGTTACACCCAAACCCGATACAATAGCAAAAGCTAAATACCCCAACAGTTGTAATAATAGTAAGCTATGTGTCTGTAATCAGCAGGCTCCCAATAAACAGTTAAGTTGAAGAATTTTTTATTCTGGCGTGGTTTTGTCAACTTATGAATTTATGGTTGCATATCAAAAATTGAGATGAATTTTGCAATTTGAAAAGGAAGGTTTATGCTGTTATGCCATGGAGCCTTTTATTCTTTGTTTGAATAATTGTTTTGAAGTTAAGAAGTTGTCTCAATGTTTCATTGTTTTTTTGAAGTTGGGGGAACTGTGACTTTTTAGCCAATGGCAATTTTGTTTGACACAACCAAATATCTAAATGACACATGAAATCTTGCTTTTACAATTGTTGATCTCAATAGAAAAGAGGCTTAAGTTCATCTGTCTTCCTTTTTACTTCTTTTTAGTATTAGAAGTTCTCACCATTTTTTTGCAGGTTTAAAATGACATGTCTATTTCCTCATACTGCAAACAAAAATAAAATTCCAATTATGAATTTCATAAGTCTAGTACCACACATACTTTATAGCATTAAGATTTATTGATTCCTTTGTTTTGAAGCTACTTATTGAGTACTTTACTTTTCTCCTCATCACATATGGAAATAGATTCCCTGTTGTATCTGTGCCACACAGTTACAAATCTCGACCGTTTGATCATAAGTCAGTGGCCAAGATAATTTGAAATTTAATGTATCGACTGTGTAGAACCGTCCAATCTCAAATTAATTGCTGAGATTGATTACCGGGTGTGACTACGTGATGTTTTTACAGCAGGGATTCTTAGTCCCTTCCCACATATAGGAATGTTTGAAATGTAAAACTCAATAGTGTAAGCAAAGTAATTTGAAAATGAAATGAAATCTCATCTCCCAAGAAGTTCCTAGAATTTTATTTGAGCAGTATTCAATAAAAAGTTCTAAATTGCAGTTGGTGAAATAGAAAAGTATCATGTATGTTACAATTGTGTTTTGGTCCCAAAATTGAGCTCAAGATTTTCTATAATTATGAACAAGCTCCACTTAAGCTCATAACTCATCTCAAATGTAAATGCAATTCATCAAGAAAATTAAAAGGAAACAAAAGCTGCCATCCACTCTTCAAAGTATAACTCTACTTCTTATCATTTGTGCAAATAAGATTTGTTTGGAAAATGAAAATCTTAAAAAACAAAGTTTAGAGATAAATTAGGGATATTTCCTAACAACTCTTGATTTATCATTTCTGGTTTGAAACTTTGAATTCAAAGGAGAAAATAGTTGTGGAATTTCTAATTTATAACTATTCCTTGCACAAACTATCAATTTGCTTTCAATAAATTTATCTTATTATTATCCACAATTTCAGCAATTAAGTTAACCATCATCATGAACTGATTATGTGCATTTTCACTGTCTATTATGTTCACAATACGATGACGAATAAAATTATGCAGAAAACCTTAGGGCAAGTTGTGAGTGCTGTATTCCAAAGTATTGAAAACAGGTGCAGTGATATGTTAGATCAATGTAACATCTAATTATATAGTTTAGTGCACCATGTTCAACCTAAAAAACATGTGAAAGTTCTGAGAAGGTAATAAAGAAATAATAGCCATAACATAGAAAGGCAAAACTTTCTTAAATTATTCTGAATCATAAATCTATGAAACTCACTATTAAAAACAACTGGAATAAATCCTCTGAGAGGTACAAATTTTTGTCTACAAGAAAAAAGTATTATTGATTCTTCAAAGAAGAAAATGAAGTTCTATCCTGGAAAACTAGAACTTTTATTACTCAAAACATTCAAACCAGAGAAAAACTTCAACAACTATAATCAATAGTCACCAAACTCTTTCATCCCTCCCAAGGTCCTCATGTTATGTGAGAAAAATGAATCTGAGTAGTTCAACAAGGGCTGACTTGAGCACATGAACTCGGCTGAGCTCGAAGCCAAGAAGTTTGTCATGTAAGGGTTCAACGGAGGCTCCAACATCGGTGTATCCGATGCAATGAAACATGAGTTAACCTGATTTTCACCGATGTTGTTACCATAATTATTCTCATCGGTAATCACCGATGATGATGTGTCGTTGTCCTCATTTCTAAGCATAACAACATTTTTTCGCTCATTCTCTTTGTCTCCGATCAACATCCCATAGGTGCTGGTCACAGGCTCCTTCTTCGGGGTTTGGTATTGAGACGACGGGGCAGGGGCAGTATTGCTCCTGCCGTCCTCCTCCGAGCGAGAGAGCCCGGTAAGCTTTTGCACCAATGCCATGAAATCTTTAGGTTGAGTATGAATAACACGTGGAGAATGTGTGTAGATTATCACCGGGCTACGATGTTGTTGTGGTGGTTTATTTGTTGCCACCATGGTATTGATCATCGAAGACGATGTTGATGATGAGGACGACGATGAAGACGACAGTGGTGATGATGATGATTTTTTGATGAAATGAGAATCTTTATTGATTTTCAAATGTGGTGGTAACAATCCATTAACGTTGGTGTTAGATTTTGTGGTGGTTGAGATGATTTCTTTCTTTGGATGAAATTGTGAAGGACTCATGGTTTTGATTTTTCAAGAAAATGTTAACAATCACACAAACAATATACATAAATGAAATTTAGGTTTATGGTTATGAAGAATTATATACGTACATTTGCTTTAAATGGATATACACAAACCTAAAAAATTATAAAAAAAATGTTACAAAAATGAAGAAAAACAAAATAAAGAGAAAAAAATGGTTAGATTGTTATGATTTTGTGGAGGTGGTTAATTAAGGTAAATATTTATTAGGATAAATTTGTTATATTTGTTAGATATACATAGGGTTTGTGAATTTTGCATGATTACAAAAACAAAATTGTTATAAGCTAGGGCTTGATAGCCAATGGGAATGTAACATATGGACGATGTGAAAATAGGAAAGGGTATTATGGAGATTTCATTAAGTGAGATTAGTGTGCTGGAGGAGAGAACAGTGATGACGTGTACAATGAAGAGATTAAGGTGGAATCAGTTGAGGGGTGGGTCCCACGTATAGATTTTGAGGAGTGTTTTTTGTATGTTTTGTTGTGGAAGTGCGTAATTTAAGGTTGCTCTTCCAGAAACAAACAAAAATAACAAAATGGCTATAATTTCGACTTTTATAATCTATGGATTTTTTGAAGAAATGAAAATGGAATTATATAACACACCAATCCCAAACACAAGGTGTGTTTAGGCTACCGCCAAAAGTTACAAGAGTTCGGTTATAACAATAAATAGAGATTACACAAGTTAACCAATGCCCAAATAATTAAAAGAGTTTGACTGCCACCTCTGCGTACCATAAATAAACATAGTTTTTTTAACTTTCAGTCGCCCTAAAGATAACAATTTAACCTTGTCTAACAGTTGAGGGACTGAAGATAACAATTTATAATCTATGGATTAAATAAGATTTTGTTCTTTATTAATATAATCTATTTTTTTTTTAGTCTTTGTTGTGGAAGTGCAAGTGCCATGATTCTATAAGATTTCTCTAGTTTTATTCTTTGTTAAAATTTGTTTAATTATGCCTAAGTTTGTTTTTTATGATAATTATGCACGAGCTTTTAAATGATTGAATGATTTTTTGGGATATGATTAGAGCATTTCCTCCATTTCTTAAAAAAAAAAAGTTCATCCATGAAAAATAAGTTCAAAATTTGACTTTTACGTTTTAATTTTCATTACTTTTATCTTAAAATTTTGACGTTTAAAAATTTCATAATTAATTCATTACAAGTTATAAAAATTTGAAATTTATATAAAATAATTTTTTATAATGTTATTAACATGTTTATAAATAATCATTCAAAAGTTTAAGTATAGCTAAACAATTTTTAATTTAACAGAGACTAAAATTATGTGTTGAAATTTTTTATAAAGAAGCAAACCATGTAACTTTTTTTTATGAAGACTAAAAATAAAATTCGTTATATTTATAGGAATCAAACACTTATTCAACCCCATTTTAAACTTACTTGTAAAGTTACTTCAAAAGAAAAATTGGTGAAGATAAACTTACTTAAATTTAAACTTATCATCCTCTAAAATAAAATTAAACTTATCATAGTAATTATACAAAATCGCATCACACACGTCCCTTCAATCAAAGAAATTGTGGGACACGTGTCAAAACTCTTAAAAAAGGACATTTCAAACCGACAACATTCAATGGTACATCCACCCCAACTTCAAACTCTTCAACTGCTACCCAGGCACTCCCTAGCCAACATCCTCGTCCTGCAAGATCAACAGAAAGTGTCCTTGCAGCAACGAGACCGGTCATTGATTGTCAAACCCCTTACAAGCTCCTTACATCTTAAAGACGATAATGGTTTGGGGGGAAACTGTTATGAAACGAACCTCGGGATTCAATGATCTAATAAGTGATCTATCAAACGCCCCAAAGCGTCCATCTATTTTTGATTAGTAGGCGGGCAGAACGTTTCTTGAAGTCCCTTGAAAGACACAATTCGAGCTCATAATAGCAAAACGGGGTCACTTGATGTTCCCATCTATCATCTAATCACCAACGGTCATTATTGGCCTCTGATGTCTATATAAGCGTTGTATATCTGCCACCCCAGGTACACAATCACTTTATAGAGACTCATAAACTCAAAGTTAAACTTTGAATACTTTTCTCTTCTGAGCAAACATTGACTTGAACATCAGAGTGTGTGTTTGTTTTGCTGTTACTATCATCCCTCATTGTAACCATCACCAAAAATCTCACCGTCCACCGCATCCATTGCTGGAAAACTCATTGGAGAATCTCCATCATATATGATCCCCTTTGTACGGGTATCATAATTGACTAATCCTTAAACTCTATTCTCAGACAGATCAAATACCTAGTTTTGAAATTTAACTTGTATATTAATAAGACTACCTTTTTTTTTATTTTAAATTTATACATGTTTCCATAATATTTAATCAAATATTAATACATATATCTAGTTTCAAATTTTGTAATTATAACATACTTCTCTTTTAAAAAGATCACTAAATTAACCTGTTGACTAAATTAAGTCATTTGATATTAAGCACTGAATTATGCATGAGTACCAAGTTTCAAAATTCAAAATGATCACCTATGAAGCTCACATATTTGATATGATGTGAATGCGACACGACACTAAATGACGATACGGGAAAATTTTTAAATTCAAGATACGATATGGTTGGGATACTTTAATAATAAAAAATATTAAAAAATTAAATTTAAAATTACATATCTAAATGCACAATATATAAATATAAGTATTTTTTTGAACAAGTCAAAATCAGATATATTACGAACAACAGAGTATCCTTAATAGCACAAGGTGTGCCAATAAAGACTTCAAAAGTATACAAGCGATCAAGTCACAAAGAAAACAAAAATACAACAAATTAGCTGATGCCCAGACAAATAAACGGGCTCGACCACCATATATTAAAATTTAGACAAATATTAGTATCAGTAGTCTTCCTCCACCAAAAGGAATGTAGCTTCACTTTATCTAGCAACTGATGGATAGGACTTTGGATGTTCTAAAATATATATTCAGTTGTTCCTTTCATTCCACAAAACCCAAACACAACAAAGTCAAACAAACTGCAAACAGGAACGACGAGCTCCTGAAGAGGAGACAAATCGACCGTAGAAATGCAAAGCCAAGACCGTGAAAGGCCCCATAGAGAAGCGAAGCAAGGACAATACAAAAACAGATGTTGAGCAGTCTCTATCCCTCCACACTAGTCACACGTAACTGATTATTGATAGACGTTTGACAAGTGTACCAAATACTATCGAGGTAGTAAAAATATCGTTCCCACAAGGACTGGTTTTAATCTCAAGAATTCAATTACGTTACTAAAAAGGATGTATAAAGTTTCTTTTAAATTGCCACTAGGCGGTTGGTTTGGTTTGATTGATGAAATCAAGTAACTCAAAATAGATTGATTAAGAAAATATAGAGAGAGATGAGATCAGGTCTGTCGAATCCTCTAGTGTTTTCCTAATTAGTATACTGCACCTATTTCTTACGAATGATTCTCTAGTTCCACGATGGTTAACAAAATAGTCCTAATCAATCCCTTGAGTTAGGACCCTCTTCGCAAACTACAACCCCTAATTCCTTAGGTGATCTAATAATCTTTGAAGGTTTAAAGTACGTTAACCTAATATCACTAATAAACGATTATCCATTCCTAGACTAACTATGTTTATTAGAACAATTCAATTGGGTCTAAGTAGAAAGCTAGGTTTAGTAGTCGTTTGTTCTTACTAAATCAGGTTATATTTGATCAGGATATAAAAAGTATTAAGAACAATTGAATTGAATAAAAACTAGATTGTCATTCATAATAAATAGAGTTTCACAGCAACATGGATCAATTAGGTTTACACAGATTCATCTCGGACCTAATCTCTGAGAGATTCAGCTACTCATAATCGAGTTTACAAATAGCATAATCAAAAAAATAATTAAAACATACATGAACTGAGTAAAGGATGATGAAATCGCCCTTCGAGCAGTTGATGACAGTCTGTCACATCACATTTTTAGAGTCTTTTTAATTAAGTTTTAATTCTATTTTTATTAGTTTAGTACTTAATTTAGAGTCATTTTAAATAAACTATCATTTTCTTATT
>Ga0315913_1002473_pt1 | contig 21677 bp, 12 predicted proteins | sample MpolsnodulesMG_FD_207736 | JGI IMG/M metagenome (GOLD analysis project Ga0315913, IMG submission 207736) | Medicago polymorpha root nodule microbial communities from Los Angeles, California, United States - small nodules | ecosystem: Host-associated > Plants > Roots > Nodule | place: USA... | reverse complement strand
TCTAAATAATAAATAAAATTAAATGAAAATTATACGAAAATATATTAAATAATGTACTACTTGACACAAATAAGTTATAAGAAAATACATTAATAAAATTATTAAACGTTGAAATAAACTACTACCTTAAAATATACTAAATTTTAAAATAATTTTTAGTTGTGGTTATTCTCATGCCCAAAACGTTCCCATATATGTTCTATCAAGTCTTGTTGAAGGTGTCGATGAATTTTCTTATCTTGAACATGGTGTCTTCTACGTAGGAACTCGCGAAAATCAATATTAGAATCGTTTGATGGTGCAATCGGGTCATTGCCAAGATGATCATAAGAATAATCAAAATTGCCCCATATGTAGCACGTTCATCTTCAACAATCATGTTGTGTAATATGATGCACACATCCATTATGCATTTCAGTGAATCCAGATGCCAAGATCGAGTCGGGTTACGTATGATTGCAAATCGGGATTGGAGAACTCCAAATGCTCGTTCAATATCCTTCCTTGCGCCTTCTTGATGTTGGGCAAACAATTTTATCTTTTCTCCTTGTGGCATCGAGATGCTTTTCACAAACGTGGCCCATTCAGGATAAATGCCATCGGATAAATAGTAACCCATGTTGTATTCAGTACGATTTATTGAATAACGAACCTCTGGAGCTCGCCCTTGCAGAACATCATTGAAGACATCAGATTGATTCAACACGTTGATATCGTTGTTTGAACCGGCTACCCCAAAGAATGCATGCCAAATCCATAGGTTTCGTGAAGCAATTGCCTCAAGGATAACAGTGGGTTTATCATGATCACCTCGAACATACTGCCCTTTCAATTCGACTGGACAATTTTTCCATTCCTAATGCATACAATCAATACTACCCAACATACCTGAAAAACCACGTGCCTCCCCCATCTGCAACAGGCGTTCAATGTCTTCGGTCGTTGGCTTTCACAAATATTGTGGCCCAAATACACTGATCACACCCCTTATAAACTTATCGACACATTTTAGTGTCGTAGTTTCACCGATTCTTAAAAGGAGAATTGCCACCATTTTGTATATAATTGGACCAAAAGCCTTGATTGTTGGGGTTCATTTTCAATAAAAATGTGTAGATTTTTTTTTTACTAAGGGATAGGATAAATAGTTAAAATTGTGTATGTAAATATGTGTTAAAAAGTATATAGCCGTTTAATAAAATAGCCGTTGTGGGCTTGTGGAACAATTGCTTTCTAATTCATTGAGCTAATTTTGTTCACCCATAAATTAAATACCAACGTTATACTAATTAATAATCTCACCTATCAATTGTTAAAAATAATCAAAAGTAATATTTTGTCAGTTAAAAGTGGGTGGTAATGCATTACCACTTTGTTAAGCTTTGCTACTTGCTTGCATATCAAATATTGTTTTCTGACACATTTTCATTTGGTTCAGTTATACCACGGTGCTTTTGCACGGATAATTATCCTCTAAGAGAACAACAAAGGTTTTGTTTGAGAGAAGGGAAAAAAGAGCAAGGATTGAGTGAGATATGACATATGTGTTACTCTTTTGTTATCAATAAATCTGAACCTTTAATTTTTTTCTAAAAGATCCAAAGGTATATTTTTTATGGTTTATCGGTGAGGGACTTAATTGCTCCCTCACCTTAGAATCCACCGAATTTTTCGTTGTATATACCATTTTTCTAAAATTAGATACATTGGAGGAGCTGACTATTATTATATATGGACATAAAATTTCTTGGAAAATATTCATGCTTATATTTTTTTCTTAATATTCATAAGAAAAAAATAGTCATGGCAATCCGGAATTCGGTCGAAGATAAATAAAGTTTGATAAAAAATTATTCCATCAAAAAATATTTGAAATAACTTCGATAATCCAAAATTCCGGTGGAGTAAGTAAAGTCTTACAAAAAAAAATCACTCAAAGAATTGAACTGGACAATTCATTCTTGATAGAGCTCATTAATCACTTTAGTTCAGTTGCTCGGCTCAAGAGTATTCATACTTATATGTTACAAACGTTAATTATACTATAAAATATCTCTCTTTTATATGTTACATCAATTTTATTTTTTTTTGGGTAGAAATCAATTATTTATATTTTAATAGGCGCAAGACTTTCGAGCAATTTTTATCTTTGTTGGAAAACTTAGTATTTATTTTGTTGGTTAAAATTGGTGGCCAAAATTGGGAGGTAAAAAAATCACTGGATTATTAAACTTGAAGGTCACAACTGCATTTTATTATTCTTCTTAATTAAAAGCACACATTATTCATCCACATTATACACACACACTACTACTACTATTACATTACAAAATCTCCTTTTTTGTTAAACCATGGCATAAAACATCTCATGGTAACAAGAAACATAGATGGCAAAGACATTGTGACCCTATAAGCCCTTATTCCAAGCCTTCTCTTGTGCATTTTTCTACGCATATCCAAAGCAATTCTCGTAGCAGCTTCACTCACTTCCTTTACTAACCTTTTCAGCTTCTCTTTGAAACCAACATTCTCTCTTTCCAAATTGAAATGATAACTATTCAGAAACGCTCGCCTTGCGTACCAAAATTCGCGACCACGAAGAGACCATGATCCATGATCAAGCTGCAAATTTGGTGTTACTTGGAGTTGAAGGGAGGTGTTAATAGAAGAACTTGCATAAGAATTGTTGGATAATTTGATGGGTCGAACTTTGGAATTTCTCATATTGAGAAAGGATATGAAAATGTTGGAGTGAAGAGAAAATAGCTTGTAAAAAAGGATTTTATAGACAAAATGTTTGTTTTGATTTTGCTTTGGTACTCTTACTAAGCGGTTAAACCATAGAGGAAAACAAGGTGTTGAGGTTTGGTTGTTTTGTTGCACCAAAGATTAACAATCTTAAAGTTTGGTGTGAATAAATTCTTATTTATCTTTTGACAATTAATTAATTATTGTACATGCTGGTTGGTTGCAAATAGAGTGTTTGAATGTGATTTCTCCTCTCATTTTTGTGAAGGGAATATGATTTCTCCTTCTTGAATGGGGAACGTGAATTCTAATAAAGTAGTTAGATTTTTTACAGATGTTAGATTTTTTTGTGTAAGCCCAAAATAGTTAAATTTATAGCATAGCTCAAATAAAGAATAAAGAAGTCAAACAATGGGAGCATGATAATCAACAATTTTGTTTTTATTAAGTAACTTAAAGTTTTTAAGAATGTACTGTATACCCCTCTTCAACAAAAAAAAAAAAAAAGGTACTGTATAGAACATATCGAATGGTTTTTGGGAATATATTAACCGTTATATTACAGCTAGGTTATTATGATCCCTTATTCCTCAATATAAGTCATTTTAAGAGAAAAAATTTTGGCCTAATTTTATAGGTAATAAAGTATTAATTTTTTGAAATAAAGTACTTTTTTTTCTTTTAAATCTTAAATTTTCATAACTCTATTTTATTTTCAATACTTTTAACATTTTTCGATATTATTTACGGATCGAGTCTTAGCCAACTGAAAATCATTTTTTAGTTAAATTCTTTGTCAACAACGTGACGTAGTAATTTCGTTCACTGCACCAATAAACTTGTAATGAAAATTAAAAGAAGAATTAACATGGAGAGCGACTTTTTTAGGTTTAATTAAATATTTGGTCCCAAAACTTTTTTTTATTTTAAATTTGTCTCATAACTTCTAAAATTTTCAATATCGAATTGGTTCAGGGTTCGTGGAAATTACAGGATCATAATCGAATAAGAAAAGGGGATAGACGTTTCATGGTTTCCATTTAAAAAAAAAAAAATTGAGATTTTTGAAGGCATTGATGTCCGTCGAGTTAAAGTAAAACTTATTTACTATTTATTTCATTTACAAATCATAATTGTTTTTCAATTTTCTCCTCATAGAATAGAGAAAAAATCATTTAATTCAATCACTTTGTTTTCATGAGTTTAGCTTCATGCTTCTAGTGGTTTGTTTACTAGTGAACTCATGAGTGTTGTGATGTTGACATATTATAGATTTTTAGATGATGGAACATGGATGTTTGAATGATAATTTTCGTATTTTAGTAGACTCGTTTGTTACAAATTTTAGTTTCTTTAAATTGTCTTTTAAGGTATGTTTGGTAAAAATAAGTTATAATTTAGGTGGTAGCTGATAAATTAATTTATAGTTGATGACTGATAACTGATATCTTATAGTTGAAAAGTTCGTCTATTAAAATTAAAGTGTTTGGTAAAATAGTTGTTGAAGTGGGTCATAAATGTAAAAAGACCTAAGCAAACATGTTTGTTTATTTTATTTTTATAAATTATACACATAATTTTTTTAATTAATGTTTTTTTAATATATAAATTTATTTCAAATTATTTTCATCTCCAAAATGACAAATATGCTTTATGAATTAAATTGAATTTTTTTATTTAACAACTTATTTTTTTATGAATTTTATTTAACTAAACTTGCTTCCTTATTTATTGTACATTTTAAGTAAAATTATATATTATACATGAATTAAGAGCAAGGTAAAGAAAAATTAACAAGAAAATATAAAAATATATACCATGAGATGACAACCTATAAGTTATAAGCTCAAACGCTACTTAAAATAGCATCTCAAAAAACGTTATAAGCTAATACAAAAATATTTGGACACACATACATAAAAATTCTCCTTAAAATATTCAATCATCATTTTTATTAATTTCCTCTTTATTATTAAAAAATAATTTTTTATGTGTGTGATCAAACACTATTTCTTTGATCATGTCTATGTTGTGACGGTCCCTTTAGAATTTACTTTGTTAAATAATAAATTATGATGAAGACATAGATGAAAAATTGATTATGATTGGTAATTAAGTATACACATGTTGCTTCACAAAGTGTAGGCCATCAAAGAACAAACAATAAAGAACTGTCTAGTAGCTGAATCAATCACGGTAAGAGTCATCTTCTCTTCTCAATCCGTTTCACACAACAAAAACCCCATTTTCCCCTTATCCAATTCAGCTTTTTCACTCTTCTTCATCAACTCCCTCTTCGTTCTCTGAAGACAAAGATTCAACCTTTCTGGTATTTTTTTCGCGCAATCCATTTTCTTTTCGCAAACAACTTTTTGTTTCTATGGTTGGTCAATGCTGCACAAATTTTCGTTTGATGGGTCTCAATAATTTATGAGTTTCCAGAAAAACCCTTGAATTTGAAATTGAGAGTATTGGATTGTATAGATTCCTATTGTCTTGTTTGATTGAAAATTTAATCACCCTTTTTGCTAAAGTTTTGATTTTTGGAATTGCTGCACAAGTATAGAAATTAGAAGTGATTTTTGGAAATTAGGAATTAGAAGTGATTTTGGGGAAATGGGTAAGCCTTTGATTTATGAGATCTTGGAAAAACCAGCAACAAGTGTTATTATAGCAATTTGTAGTGCAATTTGGTTTTATATACAGAAGAAAAATATTGGTTATTCACATGTTGGTTTGAGTTATGAGACTGCAATGGAAGGACAATATTGGAGAATAATCACTTCTGCATTTTCTCATATAAGTATAATTCATCTTGTTTTTAACATGAGTGCACTTTGGAGTCTTGGGGCTGTAGAGCAATTGGATCATGTTGGCCTTGGTGTCGAGTATTATTTGCAGTATACACTTGTGTTGGTGGTTGTATCGGGGGTTTTGGTTCTGGCAATGTATCACTTGTTGATTCAGAGATTCAAGGTTGAGTATTTTCGTCGAGTGACGGCTGTTGGTTATTCATGTGTTGTTTTCGGGTGGATGACGATTCTTTCTGTGAAGCAACCTTCTTCCAAGTTGGAGCTCTTTGGATTTCTTTCGCTTCCTATTAGTTTTGCTCCGTTTGAATCGCTTATTTTCACTTCGATTATTGTTCCTCAGGCGAGTTTTATTGGCCATTTATCTGGGATTGTTGTTGGATATGCTATAGCTTGGGGTTTGATTCATGGGATGACTAATTACTGGGCACTTAGCTTATTGGGTTGGATTGTCCTTGTCTTTGTTTTGAGTTTGAAGAAATCTGGTGCACTTGACATAAGCTTCATTGAGATTGAATCTGTTACTGATCCTTCATTACCGTCTGTGCGATTTTTGGGATCTGGCAATGGCAGAACCCTGCAGATGAGTGCATTGCCAGATGGAAATGTTGACATTGTCTAATGTTGAATTGATATATCATTGTTATGTAACCTTGATCGACACAAACCAATATTGATAGCAATATGACTCCAATTTTTCCTATATAGAATTTGTTCATAGGTTCGTTAATATTTGTGTTTAGAATTTGCATCTTTAGCTATATGGTAATGAATGTTTCAGATGATATATGCCAATTTGACGAAGTGACACTGCTCATTGCAAATGTCCTACTTTTTGTTCCTTTTTCAATATGTGTGGTAGAATCAGATTTTACTGTGTTCATGGATGATAAGATTATGTTTAAGATATGTTATTACGATTTCCTAGTTGGTTGCTGTATAAATGGAAATTAGTAACTAATCACTAAACTGATGAAATTGAAGTTGATTCAGTTCAACAGTCTGGATTAGTCTATCAAGTTACTGAGTGTGATCACTGAGTGATCTGGTTTGGCTTTTCCATGATTTCTGCAGCTTGTAAACAACCAGTTGTATTTTACGGAACTTACTAGACCGGTGCTGATAAACTTGTTATTGCATTTGATCACTGAATAATCTGGTTTGGTTTTACCATGATTTCTACTGCTTGTAACTATTCAACCAGTAGTACTTTGGGAAACTTACTAGTCTTCTACAAAATGCTGATAAACCTGATATTGCATTTCTGTTTTCTTTCAAAGTTTATTGTTGATGTTGTTTTTGCTGTCATCAAATGATGTTTTTTAAGGAATCAAGTGATGCTTATTCATTGTGTAAATACTCAAACTGGAACTTCAAACATAGCTGGAATAATAAGTCGGTCTTCCAATGATTCTATACATTAATTTGGTTTTTCATAATGTAAAATAAACCTTAATTTAAGACCAGATTGATGTCTAGAAACATACCATTGACAAACAAAACTGGTGGTTTGAGACCAAATTGATACTGATAATTTGATAAAAGAAACTGATGTTTGGGGGCAACATATTGGTCAACCCGACATCTCCTAAATGTTGAACGGACAAATTTGATAATCTACGCTTAAGTGACAACCAGTCTTGAATAGGGACAGTGATTTTTTTAAAATGAAAGTTTACTTTCAAAATTTTACTATCGTGTTCAAGGTTGTTAAACTCTGAGTTACCTATAAAATTTGTGAGTTTACATCTCTAGGTCACAAAATTAGTTAACCGGCATGTAATTAAACCCTTACGAGCTAAAGCAAACTCTGAAGATATTCAGTAAACTCTCGATTTTACAAGCGAGTTTAAAGTTTACAATTTTAAATTGATTTGGCCTAAAATGTGAAATACTAATTAATATTTTTGATATTTGATTTAGTTATTTATGTGTTGTAATAGATACCGATTTTGAAATGTTCAAGTTGAAATATATTCTAAATAAGTATTTATCTTTTTTTTTTATGAATTTGTTTAAAATCTTTTATGCTTTATTAAGGAGATGAAATTTTAAATTATTATGTTTTAATGGTAGTATTAGGTAAACTCATGACTCTTACAAGTTTACGAGTTAAGTTTGTGTAGACTCTACGAGTTTACCTAGACTTTTGGAGTTTCACAACCTTGTGAGCATGCGCATTTAGGCCTATGGCTGCTTCATTTAATATATTTTCAATGGTTAAAGTGAGCTGTCTTGGTAATTTGATCAAGTTGTCAAAGCCCTTGTGTTGTTAAATTTAAGCTCGTGAAAGTTTCTCAATTAAACAAGTTTTCTGCTTTGAAAATTTGTTTTTATATTTATGTATTTGTGCAGTAGGTAAATGAGAGACTTGTGAAGAATTTGAAATAAAATCGAGATTTAAAAGCTAACTTAATTTACGAAATGAGTTAACTTTTTTACTTTTTTTCATTTTCTAAAAAAGATGCTTAATAATGAGTTGTGTGAAGCAGAGGATACACAGTGTCAATGAGCTTGCACAAATGGTTGAATCTTGTTTATACGCTTGTTATTGCTTGTGTTTGAATACAGAGTTTCTTTGTTAAATTTATCATAAATTCTTGCGAAAGTTGATGACCTTTTATAGAATATGTCCCCTAATCTATTATTTTAAGAGAGGAATGTAGGGGGGGGCAAATGTCATATATCATTAATTGACAAAAAGAACCGACTATCTATTCCCCTTTTCCATCTCCAACTCCCTAAAAATGTAATAGTTTCAACAACAACAAAAAAAAAGAAAAAGGCTTCGCAGGGTTGCCCATGATTCTGATAAACTCAAACCATTGTCATGGCATCAACATTTTCATGTTAAAAGTATGTATGTTCCTAGCATATTAAAATTGTGTTTATTTCATTTTTCATGACCTTAAAATTATTAGAGATATACAAACAATGTCAATGACCAGCTATACAAAAAACATTTTTGAGTCCAGTTTAATTTTCTGGAGCCATATTAGAATACATCATTAGATAAGATTATGGCTAGCAACAGATGCTCTGAACTCAACCATTAAATATTGTTTGAAAGAATAACCACTTTCCTCAGTTTCTCAAGTAAATCGGTAGACAACAAATCAAAGAAAGTACAAAGAGATTAAAACATATAGTCAGAGGACAAGTAACTCTGAATATACATTTGAGGCGTAATACACATTTGCTAATTGCTCAAGCTCTTTTGAAGCGATTTAATTTGAAGTCGGGGGAAGGAAAGGCAAAATGGTGTAATCAAGATAAAGAAGTAAGAAAGAATGCCATCATATAAAAAAAAAACAGAATTCCAGTAATTGTGTGTTTACAAGCCTACAGCTAAATATCATAATAAATTTACTAAAATACAAGCAAGCTATTGAGTGAAACAAATATCGAATAGGTTTGCTCTCTTGTGTGTGTTTGGATTGCCATCAGAAACCCTTCAATTTATGTTTGCACACCAAAAGCTGAATATAGATCTTGGTTGGTTTTCAGCAAGGAACATTTCCAAACTAAATTCTTACCTTCACATCAGACATAGTTGAAATGGATTCAAACTTGAATTTGGCAATATAGCTCTTGCTTGAATTTGAGATGGAAAAACTGCATATGTACGTTTGGACTTGACCCAAAATATCTATACAATTTTATTTAGAATTTTGTGAGCTAGAAGTAGAGCCATCTTCTTGAGAACCCGAATGAAGAATTTGCCCAATTGAATTCCACAATCTTGTTGGAAAAGATTTTTGTAAACTAACAGTGCTGGAAACAGATGACGGCTCGATTGGTCTAGCAGAAGCAGGATCAACGTTAGAAAATCTGAATGCACCCAAGAGTTTTTCTGGAAGCTCTGATTCAGTTTGTCCCTCAATAAGAAAAGCCATGTCAACCGTCAAAGTTGTCACATAACCAAATGCTAAATGAACTATTGCAGATGCAACCATGGAAGATCCAATATCAATATCTACTTCCATGAAATTTTCTGTCACACAGTATTTACATGAAAGTGCACGTCCAATTATGCATATTGCTTGCTCCCCGACTGCCTTTCTCACAATCCAAGGACCATTAACAATATTGGCAATCATCTTAAGTCTTGAGTTTCGAAAAGCATCATCGCCTTTCAAGAATCTGTCCATTAGTGACCCCTCAGCAATAGGCTCTTTTGTTGTAAAATATGCCACCGCACTATAGTTATCTTTGGTTGGAAGTTGAAGATTAAATGCCCACACAAAAGGCCTATCACCATCAGGAAACTCATTCTCAATCACCTTCCTAACTCTGCTATTCGGATGCTTCAATATCTCACCAATTTTCATTGAACTTGTTATCCAATCAAATCCAAGAGGCTTGAGAAGATAATCACTTCCCGGAATCTTAACCTTTGTGGTAAAATACTCAGGACCTCTAACCATGAATGCATCTCCGGGTGGTGAACCCCAGCCATTTGAACACTTACCTGGATCTAGAAATGGAATGGCTCCTTCAGATCTTATTCTATCTATCCATTCAGATTTGTTTTGATCCTTTGGGGCAGCCATCATATGTACTGTTTTCAAGTAGTAATACACAATATAAGCTTATGAAATTGCTAACGCTAACACAATCAAAAGGTAAAGCAATATGATCCACTCAAGGGTCGGCCCAAACTAGGTTGAGGCCTAAAGCAAAAGACGTGAATGTAAGGAATTGATGTCAAGAAAATAGATTTAGGGTCTGGTTGGATTTGCTTATTTGAGCTTATCTACTAAAATAAGCACTTGTGAGACTGTTTAGGAGAGCTTACGAAAACAGCTTATAACATTTCTATTAGCATTAGCTCTCCAGCATAACTTATGAAAACATGGCTATATTTTATCTTTTCTTATAGAAATAGCTTATACATAAAATAGGATAAACACATATGCTATAAGCAATTGTTTTTTTGAAGGAGTCAAACTAGCCCACTGAAATTGACACTGGGAGAATCGAACCTGAGACCTTGAGAAGAGCACAATCCAAAGTCCCAAGCTACACCACCAGGCCAACCCAAGTGGGCTCATATGTTATAATCAATCAATTAATTAAGGTATTAAGTTTAAGGCCCCGTTTGGTTTGAGCTTATAAAAAATAGCTTATGTAAATAAATAAGCTTTTATTTTAATTTTTAAGCTCTCACTAACGAAAATCGTATCTTCATAAACTGTTTTTTCATAAACTACCTTAAAAACTTATAAATAATACATAAAAACTTATTTATTTGCATAAGTTGTTTTATATAAGCTCTAAAATAAGCTAATCCAAACGAGCCCTAAATATGATTTTAGTCCAAGCAATTATAGTGTTGCAAATTCAAAAGTTGTTGCTTTCAGTCCCTAACATCATACTTAAACCAAGGTATTACTACAATTACCGCATTGAATGAAATTAAGCTATTTTATAACGATGATGATGCATGTTAAACAACCTTAAACAAGAATTAAAATTAAAGTTGATCTGTTTGAGCAACAACCTCAGAAAATGGAAATTAAACCTTAGAGGTGATGAATTAAGTAAAGAATAGAAATAAATGAATGATTCTGGTAAATGAAAGTGCGAGCATAAGCGTGAGTATACGAAGAAGGGATGCGTATAAAATTGAAATATGTAGACTTACCAGTACTGTATACGTAAAAGACAGGTGTGATGAGTTGCAGACAGAGAATGGAGATCTGGAATTAGGGTTTTGCAATTCAAATTTTGGATCATATGATTTGCTTTGCTTGCTCAGGATCACCAAGGAACGCCTCTTTATTATTCAAAAACAAAAGCCAAAAGACAACAAAAATAACAACAATGAATACCTCTTTATTTAAAAAGAAAAGGATGGACACTACTCTTCCCTCAAAAAAAATAAAATACACTACTCTCTCGATCTGACCTCAGACTCCTCTAAATATAAGATAAACGATATGAACACTTTTTTATTGGGTGAAACATACGACGGTCGCATCATGAGATCCATTTCTAAAGTGTATAAATTTAAGCTAACAAGTGATTAAATGTTAGAGAGAGTGTTATAAAGAAAATGTTTCTTAAATGTAAATTCAACAATATCAACTTTTAATTAACAAAGTGAGCGCATATATTGTAGGTAATCATAAGAAATCAAGAGTTTGTTATAATAACAACTCTTGATTTTCTCACTTTAGAAGATCCTTGCCTCGAATTAAGTATTTTTTTTTATGAATGTCTATGAGTTATGCTATGATGTGTTTTTAGGCTCATGTTAAAGATTTTACAAATAGCAAGTACTATTTATTTAGAATAATTAATTTTCAACTTTTATAGAAATAAATTGGCACAATTTTCAATACATAATTTCTACTGTATTTTTTGTATATTAACATGTGCCCTAAGGACACGTATTACCATTTCCCTTTAAGTATTCTCTTTGCTATTTTTCTTTATCTCTGATTATTTACCCCTTCATAATATCAATACAAAACATATTACTCTTTTAACTAACATGCTACTCCCTCCGTTCCTTTTTAAGTGTCTTTTTAGGATGAATTTTTCGTTCCTATTTAACTGTCGTTTTGGTATTTTAAGGGTATGATTTGTCAATTATACCCTTTGTCAGTTATTCTTATATTTTTCAATAAAACTAATTAATGCTATATATTTGGAAAAATAAAGTTTGTTTTTTTTAACAAACTTTGTTTGTTTTGTTTTAAAGCAAAATTTGTTTCTTGATATCTTTGAATTTAAACAAAATTTTGTTACCTATGATAATAGTTTCATGAAGAGTTAAAACTCTATAAATAATATGAGTAGTGCTTGTTAAAAATTTCAAGAGATATGCACAATATTTAGAAAATTGAAAATTGTTTGTTATGAGAGAAAGATAAAGCGCACAAAAAAATAGGAATTTGTTGGAGTAAGAGAGTAGTAACTAACAATTGTTTGTTACATATTAAATTTATTGGATAGATAAAATGCGTGGAAAAAAATAGAAAATTATTAGTGGATTAAAATGAGGGTATAATAGGAAAGAAGTGTGCAAAAATACAATTCGCTATTTTTGTGTTAAAATTCTAAAACGACACTTAAAAAGGAACAGAGAGGGAGTATTATTTATTGCATTTTACTCATATAACTATTCCATAATTATAACCGATAAGGATGTTTTAATAAATGAACATATTATACCATTAAAATTAACAATACTAATTATTTTCTTAATAACCGTGTAAAACTAAAAAAACACCTAGTTTGATTCGGAGGGAGTAGCATCAAGACAAGCACTATATGTCCGTCTTTCCGTTTTTTTATTGTGATTATCTGTATATCTATTATTAGGGAGTTGTTTGTATTATTTATCATATTTATTTAATCAATTATTTAAATAAGATCATACATAAGATAAAATTGCAATAAAAATAAACTAAGTGAAGGGTATAATTTGAAGATAAAAAGTCACTTTGAAATCATGTATCTCCTCCTTAATATATTTTGTGCAAAATGTTCGCTCATATATTATTTGAGTTTAATTACTTTGCACCGTTGGTGAATAAAAATTATACATTGATCATCACAATCAATCACATTATGATTTTAGAGTTGATTAAGAGAAAATGTTTTATCGGTGTTACGATCGTGATTAACTAACATTAACACCGCCATTGCATATGAATTAGATTCTTTTAGGAGTTGAATTTTTTAGGGAAAAAAATGAGTTAAATTATTTGAACATTATATTATTTTCTCGTATTTTTTATCTTTTGCAATTTAAGCGTTTAAAGTATACATAAAAATCAAATAAGAGTGTTTTTGAGACCAAATTTTGATATCAAAATGCAATTTCTCTTGTTTTACAGTGAATTGACAAAAACTCATATTAGTCACTAAAAAACTTATTAGCGACTAAAAATAAAACTTAAGATAATTATAGGGATAAAAAACTTATGGCTAAACTGCACTTTTCATCCCCTAAGTTTTAAAATGTTGTGATTTTGGCCCCCTATTAAAAAAATGGCAAAAGTGACCCCCTATGTTTAGGAAAATATGTTATTTTGACCCCATAACATAGGAAAATATGCTTTTTGACCTCTTATCTTTACAAAAAGTTGCGATTATGACCCATTTTTTGGGACACGTGGCGTCATCTCAGCAATTTTGGGACGAAAGAGGCCAAAATCGCATTTTTTTTAATACGGGCCAAAATCGCAACATTTTGAAACTTAAAGGACGAAAAGTGCATTTTAGCCAAAACTTATTCAATCCTTGATTTTAACTTGGAGCTAAGATTTTTGACTCCACACATGATTTTTTCATTCATCTTCAACTCATTTTTACATAAATCTATTCAAACATAAGTCACTTCATATTCAATTTATTTTTACGAATTCAACCAATTCAAAATTAATATTTATCATCATTGAACTAAACATACGTTTAATACAAGCAACATGCATAAGTTTTTTTTTTTGTTACAACCTAAATTTGTTTTATGTTATACTATTTGCTTTTGGGAAATGTTAACGAGTGCTCCGAGACACTTTTTAAGCACTTTAAATAGTAAGTTTTTAATGAAAAGTTGTGGATTGAATGCATTGAAAATTGTAATAGTTAACTTTTTAAAAAAATAATTACTAAGTTTGGGATGCTTAAAAGTGCCCCGTAGGCACTCGTTATTTTGCTTTTTTCTACCAATTATTTTTTATGTTATTTGTCTTTCGTATTTTTAAATTTTGGGGAAATTACCTTGTTGGTTTCGATGGGCAACAGAGAAGAGAACCAAGTGGCGAAGACATCAAGGTGAATGTGCAAGCATTTAGGTTTCTTTGCCCACTAATTGACACTTCTTCATTCTGCTCTTCTGGATATCCTAAACAAACCAAACCTTTTTTATATTAAGTTTGAAATTCACGTCAAACAATATAATAATCCATCCAATAGAATTACAGAAATAGTAAACTTTGAGTTGTGAGCCTTGACAAGGATAGTAGACTTGCTGATAAATTAAAGACTCCTTAAATAAAAAAAGCTCTTGCTAACCAATGTCCCAATATCCTCAGGACATTGCTTAATGATTCTATAAATAAAAATTTTGTCTTAAAAATATAAGATGTTATTTTTGACTAAGTAATGATTACCTAACTTTTTTTATGAAAACTTGCTTGTTTTGAATGTTTAATTAGTGTCCTAGCATTCTCCATAAAAAAAAAAACATAAGTTGTTTTGCTGTTATGTTCGACAACACACAAGAATTTTCAGGGTTGGATGAAATGAGATAATCTTAAAACAAGTCTCATATCGACATGGTGGTGGAAGAGTGAAGTCAAAACTATATATTTTGATAAGTTATTCATTAGATACACTACAAAATTCTTTTTTTTGTTATACTATTATGAAATGTAGTTCATGTATTTTCTTTAGAGTGTGACATAATTATGGAGTGTTTGAGAGAAGTCTGTATATTATAAAAAAAAAAATCATATAATGTTATTTTTTAATTGTCATTAGACAAGGGTTGTGATTTTTCCCCACTTTTAAAGTTTTCTAGGTTAAATTTTGAGTGGTGATTGTGTTCCTTGATTTCTCTATTTTGTTTTCCCAATAGTGGGATCAGAGTTTTGGTTCAATTCCACAAAAATATTGTATGGTTGCAACATTGTTTGATTTTCCACGTAATAAAATAAATAATGATATTGTGAAAATGCTATTTTGAAAAGCATATTTCTCTGTCTCTCATCAAGTACAGAAGCTACCCATATTATTCATAAGCTAGCTTCAACATATTCTCTTTGTTTCCTTGGAAATCAATCCATTGTAGCATTGGAAAAAAGCATTGAAATATACACTTTCGATAAGCACTAGATACTCCTTTATTAAAATCTGAAACTCCTTTCCTTAATCCTCCCGAAGCATGTGCATCCTTACCATGGTATAGTTTCTCATGTATCCCTCTCAGCATGATGTTGAAAGACCTCGTGAAAAATATGATGATGTTGAAAGAAAGTTCTACACAGACTATAGTTTACAACCGATAAAAATAATGGATTGTTTGTCTTATATTATTCTGCTGTACTTGAGCTATGTATATCAAACACACTAATAAACACCTATTGAGAGCCCTGTTGGAAGGCTATTTTGCGTGGTTAATCAAGAATAATGTGGTAATATATCCGAATAATATATCCTCTCTGAAAACAAAAGCCTATGTCAAGTACACTGAATTCAATGACATATGTTTTACAATAACAGTAGATTGGATTCGAATAATTTAAAAGACAAAACTACTATTCCTTTAAGTATATATGCGATGCATTTCATACAAAGATTGCGAGAATCCCAATATTACTACCCTGCAAATATATATATATAAATACAAAGGGGAATAGTGCACTGCAAACTTAACTCACAACAACCAAGCAACTCATACAAAGTAACGTGATGCACCAGAACTATATAACCCAGAGCTGCAACCATCACAGATAGCTGAATCCCATCAAGAAGCAAATCAGAAAATATAGTCTGGCAGCTGAAGAGGGAAATGTGCAACTTGAACTAGGAATGGATCTCCTCTTGGGTCTACCAATCTGAAATCAGACACAGAAAAACAAAGAAATATTAGTTCATTGAGTCATCGACGATAGCACTTGAACTTACTTAGTGCTAAATGCATGAGTTTTGATGCTTGCAAGGCATCCACACCCCATACCATCCTTGGAAAGATTAAGGTTTGAATAGCTGACATATCCCAAAAGTTAACATTAGTTTAAATTGAATCAATAACATTCAACGGCAAACTACCCTACTCATAAACGAAAGGAGAAAAAAAATAATCTGGATTTAATGATACTAAAGTACTGCCAATAGCTAGTAGTGAAATCCTGTTTATCATATATTGAAGAAAGGTAAACAAGCAATACTAACCATAGTAGTTGACTTGACAGTTGACACCATACGGATGTCAAAACAACATTGACCACAACCTCATTTGACCCGGAAAATACAACATTAAGGTACATACCTCAAAGACCGGACACTGTCATGTTCTCATATCCCATTCATCACCCCTATCCAACTTACTTGGCCATTCTGAAGTCCCTAAACAACGAGTTGAAATCCTCTCCATTTATAAAAATAAATGGAAGATGTCATTTAGAAAGAGATACACACAAAAAATAGATTGTGGGTCCTACCACTAAGTGGATCCCATCGATATTAATTATTCTTTAACTTTTTTTTTATAATTGTGTGTCTTTATCTCTCAAAATGGAAGAAATGGAGAAGGTCATAAATGGAGAGGATCTTAACTCTGCTAAACAACAGCTATCTGGAATTTTCTTATGGTCAAACTTTAATTTCATCCCACAAGTTCAACCCGTAATCTTCAACACCCCCCACCCATGGCTCAACACTCACATACAGACACTTCTTTAGTAAGACTTAAAAAAATAACAATTCATGTATATCAGATAAAGAGGGTTTCAACTGTATGTCATAGAAAATTCCTCACACCCCAACACATAGACTTCTATATTGCCAAACTAATCAAAGATAATGAAATCACGTGGGAATGTCAACAGCGATAATAATAAAAGAAAAGCATACCTTCCAGGTACAAAGGTAAAGGAACCTTCAATGGAACCTGATGATGTTGGCAGAGGTGAGCAACTCTGATAAACAAATTCTTTGTCACCTGGACGCAAAAGTGGGTACTGCAAAGACATTTATCAAAGTAAGTAGTTTGGCCACTTCCTTCAACTATAAATACTTGCATTCGGAAAGGCGAAGAGATTTTTCTTTGTTTTCTAATGAAAGTTCTAAAAAGCCCTTCCAAAACTACAAACAATAGACACTCTTTATGGAAACTAAACCACCAAAACAGTACAGCGTTTATGATGCTTGCGAGGTTGAACTTGAGGAAGACTCGTCTGCTTGCAAACTATAAATCACCAGTTCAACTAAGCCTAGCACTGAATGCAGTCAATCAATGCATGCATCGGACATCAAAGCTCCAGATTTTACGAGACTTAGGGTCGCAAGATCAGCTCATAACAAGGCAACTATAGAGTGCCATTGTATACTTTTCTAGATATTCTAAAACTGATTCCCTGCTGGAAGAGAAACTTCAACTTCTGATTGTATAACTTAACACAACAGAATACATGCGAAAATTTTATATTAGAATCCAGCAATCAGACCTTGATCAGTTAGAATGCACTTGGATCAAACTTTTCATTTAAACTTAGATCCCAAAATGAGTAAAATCCAAGAGAAAAGCATATATGCAATTAAGTTATTGCCCAAGCATCGGAGACATACATAGCTAACATCTTCCTAGATTTTTCAAGACAATCGATACTGTTGAAGTTATAGGTATTAGAAACTAATCCAAAGAGATAAACTAAGATAGTCTAACATAATATCAAAGATATTCTAAGATATTTAATATATTTTAACAGATGCAATTAAAAAACATATTGTAGTCCAACAGTCAAGCATGTATTAGGCAAGAATGTAAGTTTATAAAATACAGTACAATATAAAAAAATAAATACATTTAAAGAAAGGATATTGGAGGAAAAAGGAGCTTATACCATTCCTATAACAGCTTCTCCATTGACATCAGATACTACAGCATCATTAGCACGGATGATCCAGTGCCTCCAATAAAGCTGGCAAGAACTGTGGGACATTCCATTGATCACACATCCTTGAGGTTGTAAGGACATGTGGATTGAATAAGAAAATAAGTACTTCTCACGGTCATTTTGAAGATCAACACCCTCAGGGACAAGCAATGCAGAGGCGCGAATCTCAAGAAATAAGAAATACTTATAAGTTTTCACATGAAAATTAATCACAAGAAATAACCAATACTCAAAAAAGTATCCAGTGATCAAAAGAATAGACAATTGAATTGGAACATCCCATGCAACACCAATGAGAAGAAAAAAAACCAACTGTTCTCTCCTCAAATGCAGCAGATCTCAGAAACTTTGATACGATATAAATGGTAAAACGTCCGGGAGGCATATAGTATAACATGTCAAGTTTTATATGATGCGACAATATATATCCCATGCATCTCATTAGTACTAAGAAAACTGCATCGAACATTATCATGTAAGTATTCTTTTTCATGCCCGAACGAACAAAGCTAACAGAGCAAGCATAAGGGGTAATATATACTCTCCTACCTGCACACCATTGGTTACAGCAGTTGAACAAAGAGGGGATTCTTCTGGAAAAAGACTGATGCTTTTGGCATTTCCTTCTTCAAGCAGTTTGATAAAACCACGTTGTAAACGGCGACCATGTTCTTCTAACCACAGTAGCATGGCATCCTGAATCTTTTCGCTGTCCATCTCATGATGCAAACTTATCAGATTCTGAGGGACACATGGCATCAAGTCTCTATTAGTAAGAAGATTTCTGGTCCCAACATATAGTTGACCATTGGTACAGTTGAGAAAGAACAACTTCTCACTGTACGTGGACGAAGCAGCCACAAGAACATACTTGGATCTTCTTAAAAATCCTAAGTTGTGCGAAATTTGCTGAGTTTCTTGGATTACCTGACTTATAGGTAATAAATAAACATTCACCAAATGATCATAGAAGGAGTAACCACCAATTATTCCCAAAGAAGTGCCACATGTGTCGGTATCATGATCTTGTTTTTCAATTTCTTGCCCATTATGAAAGCGGTAAAGGATCCTTGTAGGAAGAGGCAATTTGACATTTAAGACATCCTCCAACTCTTGAATCTCAGCTTCTGACGCACCTTCACAAAGAGTTTCCTTAGCTTCTGGAAAGTTATTGGTGAGCCAGGTTTTTATATTGTCCCAACACCTTTTTACACGCTTAACAAGAGACCAAGGATACATAACAAAAGCTTCTCTCCAAGTTTGATAAGCTTCCTGCACAACAGAACACAGTGAGTCTAATTTCTAGCTGTAATGATACCTACCTACCACACCAACACTTCAGATTGAAGGTGTGGGGGTGTTTCTGATGTCTGACACCCATACGACACCGACCACATGTCAATTACTTTCATACTTTTTAAAATTATTAGGGAAAACAGCCATTTTGGTCCCTGAATGAGTGAGACACTGTTATTGTAGTTCCTGCATGTACCAAAATTACAAATCCATCCTCAAGTGTCTCTTTCTTTGTAATTTTGGCGACTAAATTGACTAAAAATACACATTTGAGGACCAGAATGTCCAAAAAACACATTTAATGACTAGAACGACTAACTAAATAGACACTTGAGGATGTATTTGTGATTTCGATACATCCATGAACCAAAATGGTTGTTTACCCAAATTGTTATCGGTGCCTATGTGTCATTGTCAGTGTCATGTCCGGTGTCCGTGTATGTGCTTCATTAACTACTCCCTATGGTGTCAAATATATGCAAAAATTCCCTTTTCAGTTCATTAAATAAATGATGTATCTGGGGGTATCCGATCCAAGAAGAGACAAACCCCACCACCCACTTGCGGGGCCCATTTAAAGCAAATTAAAGCTCAGTATGGACTTGGCCACCGAAATTGGCACCAAAGTTATGAGGGAAAGGTCTCTAATAATCCAAAGTTAGGTTGAGAGCTAAGTAAAATTTGACCAAAGACTGTTACAGCTACTATTCAAACTCAATTTCTTCTAAAGGATTATGACTATAGAAATGAAGAGGAAGAGAGTGACCTTGAAGGAATGGGTCGGGTTTCCGAGATGATCAATGGGTTGAGTGAGAGAGAGTTCACGGAAGCAGATTTTGGACCAAAGAGAGTCATCGGAGGTGAAAGATTTGAACCTGTTGTTGACACATGAAATTCTGGCAATGTCTTCAGGTTTAAGATTTTCCATAATTTCATGAAACGCTAAATCTCCAACTGATTCCAAATCCATCTTCTTTCTCCAAATTCAATCGCTCTTTCTTCTTTCTTTCTGCTATCAATCAATATGAATACCAAGATGTACAATGATCTCCCCTCCTCTCTACGATGCTTACGTATGCACACTAAAAAGAAAAGAGAACCGGTTCAAGAGAAGATATAACCGGTTCACTTTTTTTAAACCGAGTATCCAAATAGATTAATCTTTTTTTCTTTTTTTTCGTCAAGAGAAGATTAATCATTCAAGCTCGAAAGAGCCGAAAATGAGTAATAAAAACCGCCTCGTAAAATTATTTATTTCTTCATTTATTTTATTAATTAAAATAAATTTCATTTTTTTTAAACAAGGGTTTGAATCCCCAACAAGGATAACAAAAGAGCTAGAAGGTGAGATATAAAAACACCTGAAAATCGTGATCATAAAGGAATTCATCGCATTCTCAGGAGGAGGTGCTCATAGTCTGCAATGCAAATTAGGTAGTAGACGACTCCTTGGTTCCTTTGCGCCTTCCTCTTTTTCTTTTGACTAGAACATCCGAGTGACTATGCTCCATGCTTAATCAGTGATAAACTTGTAAAAAGTAGAGTACGATTACAAAGGTATCTAGTTCGGGTTGATTTTCATGTCTTTAAGACTTCTTTTCGTCTTCGGATCTTTCATGACTTTTTTAATGAATTATGGACTAATACTAATGTAAAACTTCCTATTCAACCTCTAAACTGGTGATATTTGATGACTTAAAACCTCTATTATTTCTTGCAATCAATACTCCTTATCGATAATTTAATTTTAAACTTAATAAAAAAAACATGAGAATTTTTCTTTTATTTTAGAAATTTAAGCGTTGAATATAAATTAAAATGATAAAAATGCAATTAATATGTTAGTTTAAATTTTTATTAAAAAATCATTTTTTTTAATACTATATATATGATAAACAATTGATTGCTATTCATTTTCATGTATTAAATATGACTCTTTTAGTCGTGCATGTTGATTATCAAGAGCATCACCAACTACATGCCTCACACCACCAAGATATCTTTATTATTCTTCATGTAATAAATGAGAATTTACGGGTACATGTTACGTGAGAATAAATATTATATATGTAATAAATATAAAGTGAGTGTAAATTTCTAACATCTATTATATTATTCCTTAAAAAAACATCTATTATATTATTATGCATCTATTATCTATCAATTAAATATTTTTTAAAATAATCAC
>Ga0315913_1002472_pt1 | contig 21679 bp, 13 predicted proteins | sample MpolsnodulesMG_FD_207736 | JGI IMG/M metagenome (GOLD analysis project Ga0315913, IMG submission 207736) | Medicago polymorpha root nodule microbial communities from Los Angeles, California, United States - small nodules | ecosystem: Host-associated > Plants > Roots > Nodule | place: USA... | reverse complement strand
TATGTGCTGCAGTGTATAAACACAATGTTAAATTCGCAGGGGTATCTCGTGGATTTGATATGTGGGTATACATATTTCAGTTCACCTATATTGTTGGTTTGTCCACCATCATTGTTTTGATTAATTCTGGTTGGTGTTTTATGAACCCTTTCTTACAAATCCGTTAGTGTGTGACCTATTTAATCTATGTATGTGTGTGCCCGTGCGCGTGCTTGCGTGCGCGTTGAAAATAATATTTAATATAGACATTATTTACCAATTGTAAGAGATTTAAAAAAATAATACTAAAATGATACAAATATAAATTAATTTTTTACGTTTACAAACTTTGATTACACACTACTTGTCTTAATATATTTAGAACAACCGACATCGGATTAGATTGATAGAAATTTGGACACAAAAAGAATTTAAGATTTAAATAACCAATAAAATAGCTAGCATTGAAATCGAACTTGCAAATGACTTTCATGATACACTAAAAACCATCCAAACATTCTCCACACAACAAAAATTCAACTCTCCACACAACTAAAATTCAGTTACATATCAAACTTTAAAAAATGACTTTCATGATACACTAAAAATCATCCAAACACTCTCCACACAACAGAAACCCAGCTACATATCAAACTTTAGAAAATTACTTTCATGATACACTAAAAAAGATCCAAACACACTCCACACAACAGAAACTAAACTCTCCACACAACAAACTAAACTCTCCACACAACAAAAACCATAGAGCAAACCTAAACACTCTCTGAAACATGAAACCTCAAAAAACAAACTATATCTCAACAACTATGATCATCTTGGCATTTACCACATTCATTACACTCATTTCTAGATCCTCAAGTGAATCTCTTTCATGTCTTTTAAATGACACCCTAATTTTGAATTCATGGTGTGATAGAATATAGTTCTCTGAATTCAAGGACAGAGAGAGCCTCCTAAGAAATAATGAATAGAAAGATAAGTCCCTTTTCAACATAACTTGAGCCTAGATATGTCCCTCTCTTTTCTTGGGCCTTGCTCATAACTGATAGGCCATAATTCAATATGTTTTTGGCATTAAAATTAGATAAATTGGTGGAATTTTCGTTTTACTTTAGAGCTATTTTACTACGAGGTTTAGGTTTGAGATTTCCTCCATCACATTATATAATATAGTACTTTTATATTAAATTTCCTATTATGTCTTTAAACTATTGCTTATTATTTGTATTTTGAAACTAGTCATGCATGAGCAACAAAGTCCTCATTGAAAGAATCTAGAATCAATGAGCAGCAATGTCCTCATTGAAAGAATCTACTTTACTATTTATAATTTGTTGTTTTTAGTTATTGATCAACAATGATGTGTACAATAATTACAATATCAAATCATACATATATTAATGTTGGAAAAAAAAAACTATAAAAATTCCATTTATTGAATTTAGTCTTTAAAAATTGTATCAATTTAGTCATACCCTTTATAAAAAGGTAGGTTGAGATGAATACTTGTTAAAATGACAAAATTGTTAGCATACACATCTATTTTAATCTTTGAATGTATCAAAAATACAAAAACATATCCATATGTGTCTCTAATAAGCTATTTTGGTTTTCAAATGTGTCTTGTTAGTCAATAGAATCATCAAATACATTTTGTATCAGTCAAAAATTACTAATAAAAAACACTTTAAAATATCTATACTATATATAAAAAAAAAAACTCATTTAAGCTCTTTTGCGCCAACTTTTTCTCTTTTCAAAATTACCCTAAACTTTTAATACAAATAACACATATAACAAATAGATAAAAGTAAATTCAAATATTAAAATAAAAGTGTAACAAACACGATATGAGTATATATATATGTCTAGCTTTTTTCCTTTATCATTTAAAAAGTGTAACAAACTAAATGAGTATAACTATACTTACTTTTTCATTATCCCAATTATACTCTTAAACGACTTTTTCTATAATAAAGATTGTTGTTAGTGTCATTAAATAAAAAAAAATTTAAATTATATTTTTTTGTTATATTGTTGGTGTCATTGAAATACATATTGATTTGTTATAATTTGAAAGCAAAAAACATTTATATTTTTATTTTAATCAAAATCAAAATTTCATAAAAAAAACATTATTTATAATTTTTAAACGTTAGCGCAATAAAGACGTGACCGTCTTTTCGCTAGTATTTATAACTTCGATACATAGATTGTAATAACAATGTCGCACACATAACAAGATTTGTGAAGGATTACCCACAATAGGTATCAAATCATATATGGGGGGGCATCGTAAGCGCGCTAAGAATATTTACAATTTCCTTTTAGCAATTGGACAATTGCAAGATAGTGATCATGTAAAAAAAACTTATGTTGAATTTGGATGTCAATGATCAATTTTTTAGTACTTGTCAAAAGACATACAAGAAAATAAATTTGGAGGATAAAATAAAATTCGATAGGAAAAAAAAACCAAATACCTAATGTAAATTTTTTTATTATCATCTCGCTAAAATGCTCTTGCCTTAAAAAGATGGTTTATGTAGACGAATAATGATGCAATCAACCGTCGTAAAATAACCGGCATTGTTGAATCAACTACTCATTTCAATGCTTCTTCAACAAAACAAAGAAAAAACTTTCCTAAAAGAAAACAAAGAAAAAACTACTAATTTTAATTTGGTAAATCAGATGTCAAACCAATGTTTTAAATAGTTTCACTTTTTCATGTCATTTTGATTAGAACGGGACTAGAATGGAAGTGAAACTAATAGGATTGAGTCTAACGGAAAATATTAGACCATAACTATGTAACAACTTTGAATCCTGATCGAGCGAAATACACACGGCTCTAGAATTATCTATAAACTTGTAGAAAATAAAAATAATGCAAAAAAAATATAGTATCCCGATATCTTCAACTAAAATCACAACCCTCAAATATATTAGCTTTACTATAATTTTTACAAAAATTGAACATAGTCACATAGTACTTTATGACACTAAAACTAAATACGATTTGTCAAAATCTCATTCAAATCTTTTCAAAAACAAAAAATATCTCATTCAGACAACTTCAACTGCCGTACAATGACGTCCCACAATGTTTTCTAACATTAAATCACAAGTGAGCAACGAAGCCTTAGGTTTTGTTGGCCTAGTTGAGTTTACTATAGGCAATGGTTCCAAAATTGACTTATCACATTTTCCATTCCACTTAGCTTGCATATACTTTTGTTTCCTCCATGGTCCTAAATGCAATTTCTTCTCCTTCATGCATTTTTTAGCAGCTGAACATATTATCTTAACCAATACTCTTAATCTTTCAGCTTTTCCAACAAATATTTCGGGTAATCGCTTCACTAATTGATTGTATTCTTCGTTACTGCGTGCCATCAAAAATTCACCTCGAAAGTTTAATTCAATAATCACTTTTATTACACCACTTTTAGCTTTGGATGAATTTTCTGTCACTTCCAAATAAGTATGCTCCCCTGCGTTCAGAAAAAAGAGGAAATAAGTTAAATACCAATTTTTCATTTTATATTGTCGGTGTATATAAATTAAACCCATAAAAATTACTAAAAATCATAAAAGAAAAAGTGAATCGTTCAAATTTACATACCTGATGGAATCTCCGAAGAACTTTTCCATTTAGATTTGCAAATGGAGGAATTGAAGCCGAGATTCGATAAACGATCGCATATTTCTCTAAGCAAACATTTCTGGCAGCTCACCACCGGTCGCTGGCACAAGCATAGCATTTCAGACATGTTCAATTCTCTCATAGTCTCCTTTGTAGCTTGCCTAACCTTTGTCTCACCTGAGCTAGTTCTGCACAAAGTAGCCTTCAAATAGAAACAAGAAAAAATAAATAAAAATTAGTCACTTTATTAATGGTATGAGTGTGTTTTTTCTAATTGGACATAATTAAATTAGTAATCTACCTTGAGAAGTTGGTCTTGTTCTTCCCAGAAAGCTTTATTTTTTTCAATAGTACAAATGCTATCATCATCTTCTTCTTCATCGTCGATTTCCTCATCATTACCGGAATTTGATGAATTTTCGGATGAATCTTGGAATTCCTCCCAAAATCCAAAAACTGTGTCAGCAAAACTGACCTCGTCGGAGCTCCGGTAAGCAACGGCTGGAGTAGTGGATAACTCTTTCCCCATGAGTATATGAATAATGAAATGAATGTGATTTTTTTTTATAAAGAAATGAATGTGAATTACTCTACCTCTATCACACTCTTTATATACACATACATGTATGTGTGTGTCTTAATCTCAACAATATACTAGTTAATTAATAAAGTATTTTATTTTATGTCACATGGTGTTTTTTATCCAATCCATTATCTTCTGGATGGATCATACTCCACTGTATATGCTTGAGATCGGTTTTGGATGTCCGCATATTCCATCCACTGGCTGTGGCATGTTCTCTTCTGGAAACATAATATGGGAAATGATTAACTTACTTATCATGATTAATCATATATGGTACATTTATTCAAAAAAAAAAAAAAATCATATATGGTACATTCCAAAAGAAAGTGCGAATTTAATTTTCTTAAAGTCAATAATCTTGTCCTGGTCTAATATTTTTCCTCCTAATTTTTTATTTTATTATGAATATTTAAATATCATTATTGTATATTTTCTCAATAATTGATTTTTTTTATTAACCCTCTGGTTCTTAAGAGAAATGGTCATAGAAGTAAATAAAGTCTAAAAAAAAATATAATTGGATTTTAGTTAACTTTTTTAGGGATGATTTTTAGTTAATTGCTCCATATAGCCGGATAAATATCCTGAATTGCCACTTCGCATATAAAATACAAATGACATTTTTTTGTTTTTTTTAAGAGGCTAAAAAAAATACAAATGACGTTTGATTTAGTGGATAAATGGATTAAAAAGTTATCTTGCCAACGAATTGTTCTCTCAAATATTATTGTTTACTTCTCTTTTCCTTCATGCATCGGTTTTTTTAGGATGATTCAACATCAAACTATAATAATTTATTTTTGATAGAATTAGAATAATATTATAGTCACGTGCATTTTTTATTTTTTGATTATTGTTTTGTTTATCAAATTGCAGTTTCGTGAACATAACTCGGTTAGTATAGACATTTTAGTATGTAGAGATCAGGGTTCCAACCTATAATTCTCCATTTATTCTTATAAGATTAAAGAATGATGAATCCGAGAGAATGATGAAAAAAATTGGTGGGACTAAATAGAAATGACGGTGGAGACATAAGGAGGATCAATGAGGGATGGGTTTTGGACATTTTTGCAGTTTTAATCTTACAATACTAGGAAAACATGAATAGAAGGAGTATAACGGTGTGACACAAGAATTATCATTTTCTTCATAGCCCTCTAGTGGAAGGAGTTGAAGATATTCAATTTCGTGGTTTATTGGACCAAGATGAAGGAGTATGACGGTGTTACACCAATTATTTTTGCAGCAAGAGTATAATTTTTTTAACAAGGAATGAATTATGAGTTTTTAAGTTTTTAGTGCTTAAAAAATTTATATTATATTCATATTATGTAAAAAAATATAAATTTTTGTGGGATAGGCTGTTATATTATTCTAAACTTCTCTACAAAAATTTATTTATAAATGTGAAATATAGACATAGGTTGACTTAAAATCATGGACCAAAAGTCATGATAGAAGATATTTAAAAGGCAAAGCTTCCTGAAATATTTTTAGAGAGATGAAAATTTGAGATAAAATACTTATATTTAATAAGATTCTTTGTATTTTGTAAAAAAATAAAATAATAATTTGTATGTTATAGGGTGTACCTACTTTGCAACAAGATTATAAACAATTCCTGTATGTTACCCGAACTGTTCGCTTATTATGCCTGCATCATATACAGTAATAAGTTCATTATACTTCAATAAAAAAAAAAAGTAATAAAGTTCATTATGACATTTTGAAAGTGAAAAAAGATTAATTTAAAATGGAAACAGTGCAATAAAGTGAATGAAAAAGTGCATAAAGTGACAACATGTATTACATATTATATATGAATGAAAAATTGCGACATGCATGTACATTTTGATGGATGTTGCTCCTCTCCTTTATTATTTTATAAACGAATTACGTCACTGATTTGTAATTCTGTATTACTTTTTGCATCAAACAATAATTTAATTATGGTTCTAATCATTCATCATTTTTTATATATATAAATCATGTTCATTCGTTTGTTTTAGATCATTGGTGCATATAATTGAGCTGATTACACTTACAGTTTATAGCTTCAGTTTGGTGTATGGAAATTGAATTCTTTTTTCTTTGGTACAATGGAAATTGAAATTTATCTCGAAACAAAATGTTCGATGAAATCATATCACTTTATATTTAAGCATAATTTCGAGCCTCAAATCATAATTTGAGTAAAAAACGAATTCACATCAAATCAATAATGAGCTATAGTGTAATGCATGTACTCTTAAAGTTTAGATATTGTTTTGGACTTGGTCAATGTCCAATCCTTAAACCTAAAGACTAGTGACAAATTTAAGATCCAATAAAGTGTTCAAATACACTTCACTCGCTTGTACCTTAAGGGTATGTTTGTTTCTATGGAAAGATAGTAGGGAGGAGAGAAAGTTGAGGGAAAGAAGCATCTTCCCTTATTTGGAACATCTATAGAAAGGTTAAGGAAAGAAAGATTTTAGTGGGGCCCACCTTAAAAAACTTTCCACACTAAAATGCACGGAAAGGTTGAAGAAACACCAACATTTGTTGGAAAAGTCCAAAATACCCCACATGTTATTGTTGTTTATATTATTTTATTTTTCACTTGTCCTTTTTTATTTTTTATTTTTATTTTCTCAATTTATGGCCTTGTTTTTTTGTTTTGATTACAAATGCTTTAACACTCACTCACTCACAACTAGTTGCACATTCTTTTTCACTAAATAAGACGCTCGAAGTCCATATGAATCCTCCAAATGATCAACCGATTGTTCGACCTTTATGCTATAAATGTAGAACCGTTAAAACATCCATGCTCATGTGTCACCTAAAAATCTATAAATAGAACAACCCACTGCAAAATCATATACACATTCACATTTCGAGATAAAACTTTAAATATCTTGAGACCTCGGTAACTTGAATGTTAGAGTGTCTTTACAAATAGACCAACCAACATTGATGAAGAACGACCAACAACCTCCGTCAACAACTGCAGCAAAATAATTAGTTTAATTTGTTTAGCCTCATGAGTTCAAGTTAATATTATTATTATTTTTTAAGCAAAATATTATGGGGAGCAGAGGGATCTCCTGCTGCTCCACCCTAATTATATTAAAATAAATAAAAAAAAAAAAAAAAAAAAAGAGGGGACATAGACCAAGCATTAACAATCAACAAAAACAACAATACTTCACAGTCACACTTACGACATGATAACCAAAAGTCTAAGGCATAGCCCTTTTATTAGTGGGTAAGAAAAAACCTCAAAATCATCGATATTTTTTTTTTGTGTTTAAGTAAAAAAGTCACAGCTCAAAGGCCATTTAACAAAGTATAGATGCTTATTGCTTAGCCGTTTAACAACTTTAAAAAAAAAAGGTATTGATGCCTAGCCATTTAACAAAGGCAACACCTAAAACCAAGTCAAATGATGTATTTTTTTTACACCGCAAATGTTAGTATTGTTAATTAGTATTTATGTTGAGAATAAAAATATAAAAAAAATCATTGATCTCTTTATCATTTCATTTCACAACCTCGATTACTTGGTGCTAATAACTTTAAACTAGTGAAAATGCATCTTGATGAAGAATAATAACATCTACGGTTACCAACTCCTTACTCCTTGGTAGTTGGTACCATCATCATAGTTTAGAAAGTGCATCTTTTTAAACATGGCTCAAGTCTTAACCCTAATGCGATATTTAAAAGAGGCCTGCTATATGGTGCCAAAATACCATGCACGATGGAACACGATACAAAGTGGTTTTTTTTTTTGAAAGAACGATACAAAATGGTTAGTGTGTATATGTTTTTAAAATAAATAAAAGTAACATATGGATAAAATCAAAATATAATCCAATGGCTAAGGTGAATTCGTTGCTTTTCATCATCACGTCCCTCGTACCATTTAGTGATTTCCTATTTAAAAACAAATTCTTAAATGAGAACATATTTTTAGTAAAAAAATAAAAAATAAGAACATTATCTTTACACGATGGTTTCCGGTCTTAACCATCAAGTTTTTTTAATAAACCATAAATTTATTTCTTAAGCATCTACAAGTGACAATATTAAAAAACCAATAATTTTTAATACTTGAAAAATAAATTAACAACATAAAATGCAGCTATATTTGCAATCACACTCTTACTATGATGTCATGATAATGCACACAAATAATAATAATAACAATAATAATAACACCAACAAGAACATCAACGACTTATATTAAGTTATTCCTCTATGCAAGTTGGAAAAAAGTGAGAAGTAAAGTTTTACTCGCAAAAATGTGTACACATAAATACATGCATTCACAAACATATCTTAGTGTAAAAGAACTATACTGATTTCGACATTTTATGAGATTAATTAAATGGTATTTACAAATGACTGATGCGGATATCCACTGAAGCAAAATGATGCCAGAATAACTAGGAGCTACAACTAAATCATTTTTAAAGAATAATTAAACTAGAAAGAGAAAAAAAAAATCCTCGGACTCTTGAACATTATCAAGAGGCATTCCCTCAACTTGCAATTTAGAAAGATAAAATGAAATGTTTATTAAATGACATATCTTCATAGAATCATAGCATAAAAGGGTGAGATTAATTAAATGTGTTTTGGATGAGATAGTCAAATTTTTAAGGTATTTAGAATTTAGATAATTCAAATGTTTTAATTAAATTTTCTTCTTTTACAATTTTGTTTTATTTGAATAGAGTAATTATTTATTTTTTATTTTAAACCTTAATCAAAATAAAATATTTATTTTGATAAAATATGAAAAATGTTTATTAAGACTTTGTACTTTTTTTTAATCCGAGTTTGAATATTTTTATAAATTTAAACAATGAGGCAAACATAAAAATACAAAGAAAGTGGTACAAAATGAGAAACTTTGGGTCAAATTAAAAAATTTAGAAAATCTTAGGGACCGATTTGAAAATTCCAAAAAGTTGTAGAGATCAATATGTAAATTAAAATTGGAAAAATATAGGTACAAATTTTAAAAAATAGAGACTAAATGCAAAGTTTGAGGGAAAAAATGGGTTAAATATGCTAAGTTCGAAAAATAAGTAGGGACTAATGTGTGAAACTTAAAACATATAGAGATAGACACGAATAGTATGAAAAATAAGTATTTTTTTAAATTCTATAAATTTAGCTTAAAAAAAACTTTCATAGAATCTTTTCATTTTAACAATATTCCTCCAACTTTATTACCCAAACATAGCAATTTATATTTTTTACATAAAAAATTAATTTATAATAAACAAAATTTGGATTACCCTATAAAGATACTTAAGTATGAGGGTGAGATACTTTATGGGGAATAAAGTTTGAAATGAATCAAGTGTCTAACTAATTAAATCAACTCGAGTCAATTCGTTATCAAGTTTAAAACTTGACTCAAAGTTGATTTTATCTCTCGATTTAAGCTCAATATGGAGGAACAACTCAATTTAGTGTTGGATGTTAGAGTAACAAAATAATATCACGCAAGTAAAATAAGAGATGAGAAAAGAGGAATTGAACACATAATATTGACGTGAAAACTCCTCAACAAATAAGGGGAAAACCCATGAGACAATAGTAGAAGAATTTCACCAAGTGGGAAAAATTACAAACTTTCTCTCTTAAAATAGGAGAAACTAAAATTTGGAGAAACTTCATAGGAGAAACTATAGTTCCTCTCACTCTGAGCAAGTTGTAGTGCTTGTTGTGTTCTACTACTTTGATGTGGGATGATGAGATGGTACAAAAATGCCTGCTATTATAGGAGAGGGCAAAGGCAAACCATGTTTCCTTGGATTCAACAAGTCACTTATCTTCCTTGCAATGCACCAAATGTGCAACATGTCACTTGCATCGCATGCATCTTGCAACTTGTCAATGCATGCAACTTTCCACTTTGCATCACATTAGGACTTGTCTTTACATGTATCATGGACATGTGGCATTGTCTTGCCACAAAAAAAATGGTGTTGCATTTCACAATCTCCCACTTGAAGCTACTTTTGTGAGCTTCAACAATCTCTACACCTTGTCCATTCTTATTGTTATTTTTCTAATAGGTCGCACGAGGATCGACACCTTATAAACTTTTCAACATGATTGGCTTTGTCATTGCATATGATGGGTTATTATTGGTGCGAATTTTATACATATCCGTACTTCCTTCCTTCATTACTTCTCGAACAAAATGATATTGGATGTCTATGTGTTTTGTTCTTGAATGAAAGAATGCATTTTTTTTTTTTGTAATTTGCAAGGTGCTCCAACTATCATAATGCAGAGTAACTTTCTACTGTATGTGTCTAAGTTCCTCTATTAACCTTTGTATCCAAATAGTTCCCTTGCAATTATGGGTTGCTACCGAGTACTCGACTTTTGTAGTAAACAAAACTATGACAACATGTAACTTAGATAGCCAACTTATTGCTCATCCTGCAAGCGTGAACACATAACCAGTCTTGGATTTTCTTTTATCAATATCACGTGTGAAATCCGAATAAACACAATCACTAAAAATTCACTTTTATCCTCCAAAACATATTTCAACACATAAGGTTCCTTTAATGTATCCTAGGATTCTTTAAACAACATTTTAATGCTCTCTACCATGATATGTCATGAATTGACAAATCGCTTTAACTTCTTGTGCAATGTTTGGTCTTGTACATACCGTGGCATACATGGGGCTTCTCATGCTAATGCATATGGTGCTCGAGACATTTTCATCCTCTTTGCTTCATTTCTAAGACTCATACTCGAGGATGATTTAAAATTGTTAGAAAGTGGCGTAACGATTAGTGTGCATGTTTAAGCGCCCAAAACTTTTCTTAGATGATTCTTTTTAAAAAGCCAAAGCTTCTGGTCTCTTCTGTCTCGGTGAATTTGCATCCCTAAAATCGTGTGTGATGGTCTAAAGTCTTTCATATTAAACTCCCTAGCCAATTGTGCCTTTAACTCTTGGATCTGATACTTGTTTGGACCTACCACCAACATTTTAGACACATACAACAATAAAATGATAAAATCATTATCATCTAACATTTTGTAGTATGTACAATGGTCTGATCTCAGTCTACTGTATTCAATAATAATTACGATAGAATCAAATATCTTGTATCAATATATGAGCACCTTTTTAGATTGCATAGAGATTTGGTCAACCTGCAAACCAAATCTTTCCCCGAACATATAAATATCTTCGCTATGACTACTATGATAGTATTGGGTCTCTAAATTGGAGAAATCATCTCATTAAAGTCAATACATTCTTTTTGAGCATATCATCTGACAACTAGTCTTGCACAATATCTTTCCCCGAACGGATTTTTGACCCTTTGGAAGTTCAATAAGCTCCCATGACTTGGTGGGTCAGTCCATAGGCTTTAAATGGAGCATCCGTGAGTAAACGGTGATATTAAATCCCTTAAAATAGTTAGTTCTTTGATTAGATACCGAGTTTTTTTAAAAAAAATATATAAGTTATAGATAATTGAAATAATTAGCTATTAACACTCCATTTACGCACGGTGAATCTACTGTTTTATACACAGAAAAACAATAAACTCTTATAAACTGTTTCTTATGTGAATGTATTGTTTTAAATCTAACCTTACAATGAAAACAACAAGTTGGTAAATGGATCACTAAACACAGTACAATATTTAATTAATTCCAGCCATTGTCTTTGTATGCTGGAATTCGTGACATCAACCAATAAGGGTCCATGTTAGGTGAAAAAGAGCACACACGTAGGAAATGAAGAGATAAGACTAAGAACATACTATATTATAATATGAGTGATGATCAAAAAGAACTAAAAAAGTGAAAATAAAGGTTAAAGTAAACTAGTTTATGATAGCAAATCTGAAATATTGTTTTCCTAATTGACATAAGACAAGCACAAATGACAGTTTCCACCAAGTTGGCAATTACATTTAACTTCACCAATTAGAAAATGAAGATAAATTGAAGACATGTTTGGATAGAGTGATTTGAAGGGGTTTTAGTCTTTTGGAGATATGATTTTAAAGGGTTTAAAATGGTTGGCTGGTGCACTAAAATTCCTGCATACACAAAGATAGGAAATGTGTTCTAGCAATTGATGTATCGTACACGATAACGTTATACATGAACCCGTGACCTTTTAGTCATGTGACAACAATTTTATAGTTACGTCAAGCTCTCTTTATGATTTTAAAGGGTTAACCCTATATTTTCATATATTTAAAATTTTGAAAAAATTGAGACAATAAAATATCATCATACAATATTTCAATAACATCAAGTTTATTTTGAGAAATATTTTATATCTTCTTTGTGAACAAGTGTTTTTAGAAATAATTCTGAAAACACTTATTCATACTTAATCGCCTAATTAACTTTTTTCAAACAAAAAAAACTTGTGCCTAGAAAAGTGACATTCCCCAGTTTGTGATTCAGTTGGTTTTTCCCCATACAAATTCTCAACTAACATGTTTGTAGTGTAGCTACAATATACTACTAATAATTGAAACGATATGAGATTCTGAGAAGCATTGCAAAAAAAATTTAGTGCAAGAAGCATTACAATTTTTAACATGTTCATATTATAACTTGAGAAAAAATTATTGCAAAATGGAAACGTACGTCATTTATCCAAATGAACGATGCAGACAATTATAATTGTTTATGTATAGAGGATAGATTTGAGTTTGAGCAGTGTCACCATGAAAATGAAAAATGTATTATTAATTAAGCTATGGTGGGGTTCCTAGACAAACTACAGCTTATAATATCGATAAAGTGTTCATCAATTATTAGAAGTACGAAGTTATGATATCATCATCCATCACATAAACATAATGGACAAATTTAATCCATGTGAAAATCAAAATAATTAGAAACCATGCTGATTTTTTTATTTTTTTTAACTTTTTCATTTTTTTTTTCTTTTTACTTTATTTTTTCTATGCTATTGATCATCATATGACAAAACCATGCTGATTAAGGTAGCACTAGCAAACAAAAGTATATATTAATTAGTATACAACTTGCTGCCTATGCATTCACGGTAAGACTTATGTAATACTGCAGCAGAACATGATCGCTTGTTTAAGTCATAAGTCCAACCAAGGTATATATTATATATTGCCGATTAAAAGGTCCAGAATTGTGATAGAATCAATAGACATAATTTGAGCAATTCACAATATAAGAAGCATTACAGGTTTGTTTCGATCAACTCATTTTAGTTTATCTAATGATATAAACACTATTTGCGATAGCATATAGAAACAACTCATGGCATGTCTATAAGCTTTTTTTTTCAACTTATTTTCATAAGTTGAATTAAAATAGCTTATGAAAAGAAGTTATAGTTATTTATAAGAACATAGTTTAATCTTACTTTATCTTTTGTTATAAAAATAGCGTGTATATTAACACTTGCCTCAAAAAATAAAATAAAATAAAAAATCCCCTTATGTTGTGAGTGCTTACTGCTTAATTAAGTTATTTATTCAAAACATGGCCTACATTATCCAACTTGAGAATGACTTTGGAATGCATGTTTAATATTTTATCATGAACTGAAGGAGATTGTGTAAAATGGTTGAGCTAAGTAGTGCCAGATTATTATGGACTGCATAATTAATCTCAGTATGAGTAGCATGCAGCTTGAGATTAAGTGGATGGCCAAATAATTTTATCAAAAAAATAAAATGGATAACCAATAATATTTAGTTGAAACTTTCAAAACAAGATTTTTATAAGCTGTAAATTATCATCAATGGACACAGAGTTGATAGGGTTTAAGACAGGTGGTGTGGTTAGCAAAGTTAAGGAAGAAAAGGGTCCAAATAGAAAACAGGAAGAAGAAAAAAGAATTTGAATAGTTGCGGTGAGCGTGGATCGAACACGCGACCTTCAGATCTTCAGTCTGACGCTCTCCCAACTGAGCTATCCCCGCTTGATGATTTAAAGTACATTTGTTATAGTTTTACTAGACTAATATTAAATTGAATAAAACAAAAAAAAGAGAAAAAGTTATGCACCAGCCGGGAATCGAACCCGGGTCTGTACCGTGGCAGGGTACTATTCTACCACTAGACCACTGGTGCTATTTGTTAAAAGCATTCTCATTGCTTATTACTAGTTTGTTCTTTCGTACAGAGAATGACAGCTAGACAACGAATATCAATCAATCTGGGAAGGAAAATTAAGTTATATCATTAGCCAGTTTGAAAGTATTTTCATTCATGAAAATTATTTGGTATATTCACTTCAGAAGAATATCAATTTCATATTAAATTGTTGTAAGCTGAAAAATACTTATCGATTGAACAATGCTTAAAAGACATAAATGTTAAGAACACTATCTTTTTAACACTTTTTAAGTAAAAAAATAGTTACAGAGAGAAAGTTAAAAAAGAGTATTCTTAACATTTCCTCATGATTATTTACTAAAATGATAGATAACTTTAAGTTTGAGTGTGTTAAGTAGATGGCTTGCCAAAGAAAGGAAAACATGATGCAACTAGCTAGCTTCTGCACCATCCACCACAGGATATCTAGTCAATTTATGGCGTGATTAATTGATTATGCTTTATTACATCATGTAAGATCTGCATCAACAGTCCTTGAGTACTCAAAACTTTTACCTAAGGTATTAATTGGCATTGCCAATAAACTACCAGTTTGCTTGTTGTGATAGAATCAATATTTATAAATGTTAATGGCTCAAAAATATATAATTAGGTCGCATTGACACCAATAAGTCCTTAAAATTATCTTCCTCGTTTGCTTAAACAATGAGTTCTATAAATCTGTTGTTATGTAATTTCATCAAAACTTCAGATCATATGTGAAAATAATAGTTTAAAAGCAAAATTATGCATGTAATTTAAAGCTTTTTCGGATTAGTCCTTCAAAAAATTTCTTTCCCTGAATGCGTCGTTTATATTGAAATTTGAATCCAGTTTACATTGGTAGCTTTTAAGTTATATTAAATTTTCCAAATTACTATTATGAAGTGGACCTAACCCCAATAGCATAGTCAAGTTTTTTTTGGTACAATAGCATGGTCATGTTTTCTTTTAATATTTACTATTTTGTCTGAGTTTTGTTGAAGTCACGATCTCCGACTTTTTATCCCTCAACTCAAACCAGTTGAACAACTTTGCAAGTGAAGGAGGTCAATGACATTGATTATATGGATAGACCTTTATTACCATTCATGCAGGGATGAACAGAGACCCTAATGACCAGATGCTTTCAGTTGCACCGATCATTATTGAAGATGGGAGAGAAGACTACCCGTACAAACAAAATGTAACATAAACGATCAATTTGAGAGAAAAAAATTAGAGGGCCTGTATGAGAAAATTGTCAAACTTAGAGGACGACAAATATAATTTCGCCAAGCTTAAATAAAGAAATTTCTTATAGAAAATACTGCTTATTTCTAATGGTGAATAAATAATAATCTGCAGCTTAAACTAGAAAGATGCCTCTTGTTATATCAAGCTGCAGCATCTTTCTAGAAATAGCCCTAAGGCTTTGAATTCATTTTAATTTTAAACATATCAATGTCATTTTCAAGTTTGAAATTGCATTTCTTCAACTAAAATAAAAACAAAGCAAATGCCAACCCCTCAAATATCTAGTTCAGCTTTTTCCTATCTACCAGCAACCTAGTAATAATGAAAAACCAGAATAATTGTGTTTGGTGATGTAGAAACCAAACTTAGGGACAACCAGTAGTTGAAAACTACGTTGGCACCATGATTTCACGAAAAGCTGCCATAGTAAATTGTTTATATTATTTTGTATTTGTATATGGTTGAAACATGAATAGTAAAAGATAAATTTGTTGTTATAGAGCCTGCAATTTACATGATATATGTTACAGTAAGAGTGAATGCACTCTCCACTGCTCCTGGCTTGTTTCTCTCAAGTTTTGAGAGATAAATAAATGTTATCATAAAAATACCGTATGCAGCTGCCGAATCAGAAATATTTTAAGTAATTTGTAACTACTTTCTCTGTGCACGGACTTTATCACCTCTTGCTCGTCTTGAAAACTCTTGGATCTTACGATCGTGGTCTTTGAGCATCTGATCCATATTGTTTGAAGCCAGTAATGGACCTGACATGTATATCTTGTTTCCACTAGATCCATGTCCATCCTGAAAATACAGCCCCAAATCGCTATTCATTATTCAATTATTCAGCAAATATAAAGACAATCGTGGTTTTAAATATAACATGAGAGTTACTCGTGTAACACGAGAGGATCCAAATCCTTATAGAAGCAAGGGAAGGTTTTCACTACCAAAAATTGATAATTAGTAAAGAAAAAACAAAAACAAGAAATAAATAATAGCAACTATAATAACTAACCGGAGTAGATTTTTCAGTTGGGACTCTTCTATTTACTATTTGACTTTGATCAACAACCCGTTTTTTATCCCGCCTTCTTCTTGACTCTGATCCATTAGTCGCCTCGACGGATTTTCTAACTTCAATTGGTTTTCTGTATGGAAAGGAGGGAACTGGTTTTGGCTCCTGATCTTCTGACAATAAAGTCCTAGATGCAACTAGCCCGGATAGTTTCGATAGGTTCACTCTGTTTGAAACTGTAGGTCCATTATCAACTTCCTTCATGCCTCTGACCCAACCAGAACCAGGAAATAATGGGCCTGAATGTGACGGTCTATTATAAAAGTGGCCAGATAAATTATTTTCTGTTTCTTTAACATCTTTTGATTGTTTGTGTGGGTAGCCCTGAGTGCCAGACACGTGTTCTCTATGAGGATAGGACAATTCACTTCGGTTCTTTGTGATGGAATAATGTTTCTGCTGCTGCTTCAGACAACAGTAAGATATAGTGAGTGGAAAAGAGATAAAAATTAATGCAGTAGAAAGAACACAACTGAAATTACTAAATAGCACACTAGAATAATTCAAATTTAATATATGTGCATTCCTCGATGAATGCAGATATGTTAAAAAAAAGATTACCTGTATTGACGCGCCCAAGTCAGCATTATCTTTTGTCGAGACAGCGGCTCTAGGTCCTTTTTCTTGCCTAACCGCTGAGCCAGATCTTTGTTCCTTATCTCCAGCAGCTCCTTGCCTAAGATCATAAACAAAAATGATAAATGTCAGTTATCATATAGAAATGGGCTTATGGCATTGTTTGTGCCACAACTTATAAAGAATCAACCTAAATCAGGTACCTTCTGGTTGCTTCATCCCGCATTTTAGCGTCAATCTCCTTGCTAGGAGGATATTTTGGTAAACTTGATGGATCACAAGGCAAAGGTTCTGATGTAAAGAACTGTAAAAAATGGGGAAAAGTTCAAAATGGAGAATCACATGGCTCTCAGGAGTATTATTGGTTATAATGGCAGGAAATAACATGAAGATCTTCATTGCAAAGTTATACGCATTAGAAATGTGAAAACGATCCTTCATATACCTCACTTTTCAGAGCAGCAGCTGCCGTCCCTCGATTTGACGGGTCTACAGAAAGTAGGGTCTCTATAAGCTTAAGAGCAGTTGATGAGTATTCTTTAAATGTATCAGCAACACATCGCCTATAATGATGTGGAGGCTTGAATACTGTTGAATGTGGCAACCGCAACTTAAGCCAATAGTCCTCAGATGGTGAGCCGCAAAGTTTAAAAATCCGATGCAATTGCTCAACCTATACGAAACTAAAATCAATTTTTAGCTACCTCATACATTTATTCACACGCAAGGAACTAAAATCATTTTATGAGGACCAATTTACAAAATTGTGAGGAAGAAAGTAGATTCGTAGACATCATACCTCCGTTTTTCCTGGCAAAATGGGACGGCCTGTATATAGTTCCCCTAGTATGCAACCAGTGCTCCATAAATCCACTGCAACACCATAATGATTTGCTCCGAGTAAAAGTTCAGGTGGTCTGTACCACAGAGTTACGACGCGGCTTGTCAATGGAATATTGAGATGGGCATCAAAAACATTTGCCAAACCAAAATCGGCGATCTTTAAAACACCATTATTGTCAATGAGAAGATTTGATCCCTTTATGTCACGGTGGAGGACACCATGACTATGACAGTGATCCAATCCACTAAGAAGTTGATGCATGTAGCATTTCAGCTGTCATTGAAAGAAAATATTGTTTTAGGAGTTTTCTTAGAAAACAAATTTCAACCAAATATGGACATACTTCATATAATTAAATTACACTTGATATTTCAAATAAGAACTACTTAGGTCATTTCTCTGGTCAATGTGGGATATAAACACACTACATCATGTCCAAGACTAGACATTTGGAGCACGAACAAATGTGGATGGCCTAATAACAAATCTAGGATAGGCTCAGATGCCATCTTAGAATATCAGCTGAGCCTAACTCAACCCCAAAAATTAGCTTAAAGAGTGAAAATTATCCAAGCCGTATTAAGACTAATTTGACCATATCTCAAGTTCTCAACGGAAGGAACCGAAAGAACCATTACTACCTGTGGTTCAGAGAATTTGATGCTGGGATTTGATGCAAGTCCTGTTAGGTCATGTTCCATATATTCAAAAACAAGGTACAAGCTGCGAGATGTTTCTGAGGTTATCAAGCCCTCAAGTTTGATTATGTTTGGATGGTCGAGCCTACGCAGAATATGTATTTCCCTTGCCATAAACTTGACACTCTCAGGATCAAGATTATCAAACCGCACCCTCTTCAATGCAACAATCTTTTGATTAGTCACATCACGAGCCTTATAAACAGTACTATAAGTTCCTTGCCCAATCTGCATAACGGAACACCAAATTATTCATTTAAATCAATAGACTACTATCATCAATTGAAAAGAACGTCAAAGAATACAACCTCTTTTCTTCACCAAGAAATTTAACTCAAATAAACAAGACAAAGTTACGCTACAGCCTAATTGGCATTCACTCATTTTTCTATTTTTGCAGTACAGAGAATCAAGTTAACCCTACCTTAAACTGCAATATGAATTTTACATGAAATCTTGTCCCCTAGTATCTATATTTATATAATCAAATCAAACATTATATATTGATCCCCTTTCTTTCCTTCCATAGGAACATTATTGTGTTTTAAATTTCTTTTACATCACTGATTTAACCATATACCAATTCTAAAAGGAAGTTATTAAGTCTAATCATATTGCATACACAAATAGAGCAGACAAAGAAGCAACTTACTTTATGTAACCTCTCAAAAGTATTTGCACTCCTCGGAATCCATCCTTTGACAGCATCACCAGCAACAGAAGAAAGCCACGCCGGCCAACCAGCCGCAACTTGTTCGGCTTCTATAGCCTTTGGAACCCTTCCAAATCCAGGATGATCAATAACAGTCAACTCATTCTTCTCAATTTTCTTCTTCCTCCCATTTTGATCATCATACAACTGCCCTGAACCATTTGATTTCTTTTCATTGGATGAAGTTTTCACTCTCACATCACCTCCTCCATCAACCCTCTTGGAAGAATTCAACCTCAAAACATTCAACTCAGAAGCTCTTGTGCTAGTTGATTGATATTTCTTTGATATACTTTCACTATTATCTTCCACAGCTGAACTCTTGGAACATAAACAACCCATTTTGCAGAACCAAAATATACAACACTTCAACTATGTAATATATAGTAATATTACAATTACAATATCATCCGTCAAAAGCAACAAAATTTCTTTCAAACAACCTCACCAAAATTCATGAACATAGTCATGCTAAATTAAACCACAACTACCACTTTTATTTTCTCAATCCAAAACCAAAGATTGAAACTTTTCTACCATGAATCCAATATTTGAAAATTCCAAACCGACCCAATTGAATTCTGAAGCAGTAAACAACAATCAAACATCAAAATTCAGATCCTACCACTAAAAGAAAACATTTTTACAAAGAAGAAAATAAAAGGTATGAAATTTAACTTCTGGGGTGAAGATTAGAATACTCAAATATACTTAAGTATGGAATAAAGTTAAAAAAAAAAAAAAAAAGATTAACAAAAAAGAAAGAAAATTAGTTGGAAGACCTTTGAATTGGAATTAAGAGGAGAGAGAAAAGTTTGATAGAAAATTCAACGCGTATTCAGACATAAAAAAGAACATTATCATCAACCAGACAACAACCTTAGACGGCTTATGCCGGCTTAGGCTCAGTCAAAGGACACAAACTACTCTCTCTCTAGTGCATGATGATGATTTTGTAGTGTGTGCTTCTTCAACCACGTTGTTCTGTCAAACAACGATTGGTGTTGGTTTTGTGTTCAAGGCTTGAAAGATGGTCGTTGAAGTTCTGTTTGGGAGAGTACAAAAGGCTTAAACATTAAACGCGTTTTTTATAGTAATTTTTTTTTGTTTGGTATTTTAATGCAACTTTTTCTTCTTTTTTCCACTAAGTGACAAAGTAATGGTGCTATTTAATTTTTAATTAATTAAGAAATTAAAGTACTTTTGGTTTAGGAAACAGAGGATTCTATGTCTAAAAAACACAGTTTGGAATAAAACGAAATTTGGCATATGCTAATCATCATGCCATTAAATGAAATCAATTTTGTGCTTCTTTGGTGAAATGTTTGACAGTAAATTAGGAGAAGAACTTGCTAATTAACAACTTTTTTTTATTAATTCCCTTCAATAAAAACTTTCTTTTTGATTAATTGCTAATTTAACAACTTTGGTTCATCTTTCCTCTAAAAAAAACTTGATTTACCTTTATTAATCAACATTAACTATTCAATAAAAAGGGACATTAAATATTTTCTTTATAAAGAAGAATTGTTCGACAAATTACATTCATCACTCTCTTCGTCTCACATTCTTTATTGCATATGATTTTTTTAATGGTTATCGGATATGATTATTTTACACGGATTAAAAAAAATATAATATTTAATTTCATAAAAGTGTGAAAAAATGATATTTTTGATACAAAATTACAAGTAATTTATTATGTTTTTATTTTAAAAAGTTAAATTAATCCATCCAAATTAGCTGACAGAAAAACCAATATAGCATAATCTATTTTTAGTTAACAAAGTGTAAACCAAAACTCCCTGAAAAAAAAAAATTAAAGTGTGTGTTGTTGGTTTTGGAAACAAAGGATTCTATGTCTGCAAAACACAATTTGGAATATCCTAATCCTGCCATGAAATGAAATCAATTTTGCGTCTCTAGATAAACGTTTGACAGTAAATTAAGAGAAGAACTTGGCAACAACTCTCTTAATTTCCATTTATTATCGACTTTATTATTCTTAAAAAGGAACAATGATTATTTCTCAATATAAGAAAGAATTCTTCTAAAAAAAAAAAGAACATTAATTTGGCTTAATCTATATAAGGAAGGTTTAACAAAACTGATCAGAGTTAAAATCGTAAATCAATAGAAAAATCGAAAACAA
>Ga0315913_1002469_pt1 | contig 21683 bp, 10 predicted proteins | sample MpolsnodulesMG_FD_207736 | JGI IMG/M metagenome (GOLD analysis project Ga0315913, IMG submission 207736) | Medicago polymorpha root nodule microbial communities from Los Angeles, California, United States - small nodules | ecosystem: Host-associated > Plants > Roots > Nodule | place: USA... | reverse complement strand
AGTTGAGAGATCACTTATAGTAGAAAAAATGATGGAAACTAGACCTAAGTTGTTTGACCATGTAAAAAGAATACCGGTAGATTATGTCATTAGGAGAGTAGATCATATGATAAGTAGTCAAATCATTAGAGACAAATGAAGATATAAAAAACTATAAAAGAAACTATTAGAAAAGATTTAGATATTAATGAGTTTGATAGAATTAATGTATATGATATAACATAATGACGTCGTTTGATCAATGTAGTCAAACCCAATTTAACGTGTGATAAAACTTGATTGTTGTTGATGTTGTATGAACTACTCATAATATATACAATGACCATTTTTTTCCAAGTTTGAAATCATCCTTTCTTAAGGAACATAACTTTAAGGAAAATGATTTGCATACCCTTCGAAGTAAAGAGAAAAAATGAATGATGTGGTAGATGTAATATGTTGATGATGTGATAAATTTTTTGAAAGAAAGTGAATACAATTAATGATGTGATAGTGTACGTAGTTAAGAGTTGTCTTTTTTTATTTTTTTATACAAAAACAAAATGATATTTATTCAAATTGATAGTGTACATCAGACAACTAAAGTTAATATACTGCGGTAAAATGTCCACAAATAATATTATAAAATATAAGTGAAAGGAATACTCATGCTTCCGGATCTATAACCTTGTCGTTCAAATTATTGATTGAATATGTAATTGATTGAAGTCAGTCCTTCAATAGAAACAAAACAAACACTGCAACAAGAAGCGAAATAAATAACACTGCATAAGACGACGTACAACACAACGTCGCATTAAGACAATGTAATCACAATAAATACAAGATACTTATAAAAAACCATTTGTTTAGATTGAAAGAAAGAAAAAATGCAAATGAGTGATTCTCCAAAGAAAAAAAAAAATACTAAAAACGACAATGAGTAAAAGTGAAAAAAAACTTAATTTCTTTTTTTTTAATAAGAAAACTTAAAAAAATTTAAGAGTTTCTCTTACTAAATTTTTTATCTTGTATGCAAATATATTATCGTTTTCTAAGACATCATGTTACATGTCACTTCAGGAGCAACTTTTTCCTTTCCCTCAATCCTCTCCTCTTTCTCAACTTTGACTTCTAATTTTCAAGAAATTTAGAAATATTAACTAAGAGTATATTTAAAATACAAATAAATTTAATTAATCTTAAATAGAACTTATATTTCGAATAAAAGTGTTTTTTTTTAATTAAAATTGAGCGGTAGTATGTTGCTAATATGTCTATTCTTATGACTAATGAGGACCAATAGCTTTAGTCTTAAGTTTTGAAACTCTGAATTTTCCGTCCAAATAGTTATAGCTTTTGTTCTTTTACTAATTAAAATAATCTTGTTTATTTAATTTGAAAGCGTGTATGTTTCTTAATCAAAAAAGAGCATGGATGTTTTTGTAGCAATTTTTTTTGTCATTTTGTTCAGGCCAAGTTCGGCACTTCCTCTTTCCCACTGAGTTTCATTTGAATGCATGTGGTGTGAGTGTGACAAGTGACGATAGTAACAACAACATCTAATATTTTCTATTGTGACTTTTTAAATGTTTAGTTGTCATCAGCATTTAAGTTATCGTCCTACCCACCCATATGCCTTTCATATAACTAAGACAAGTAACTCAAATCAAATTCCAGAAGAACAATTTTGATTTGAATTCAGTGTTTGGTTTTATATACTCATCGTTTTCTCTTATTATAATTTTATTTTTTAAAAAAAATTGTATAATTTTTTCATTTTAAAAAATCAAATTATAATTAACTATTTTTTTTATAATGATACAATTATTCATAGTATATTCGTCTAATTATTTCATTATATTATCAACCATTTAATAAAAAATTAATTTCGTAAAAAAATTTATACTTTAGTTTTAACACATTATTTTGAGAATTATGTTATTAGTGTGATGCATCTAACAACTTACTGTTGATCATTAATCTTCGTCTGATAATATAAGCGACCATCTTTAGTGCGGTCTCCTATTCAAACTAGATTTCTTTAATCTACATTGTTTAAGGGATCTGAATACAAGTAGGTGGTGTGAGATTGTGACACTTTCAAGAGTTGAAGACCGGATGACAATAATTTTGGCTTCATTAAGGATTTTTGGGCGGAGTTAAAAAATGATTTTATGCATTTTCTCTCAGAATTTCACTGGAATGAGAAATTGTCGAAAGATATTAATAGTACTTTTATAGCTTTACTACCTAAGATTGAAAGTCCTCAACGTCTAAATGATTTTAGACCAATCTTTTTGGTCAATAGATTGTATAAGGTGCTAGCTAACATATTGCATAATGTTATGGCGAGTGTTATATCAGAATCTCAGTCAGCTTTTATTTAAGGTAGACAAAATTTTGATGGTATTTTGATAGCTAATGAGTTGGTGGAAGATGCTAGGCATTTGAAAAAAAAATATATGTTTTTTTTCTTCAAAGTTGATTTCAAGATGGCTTTTGATTTAGTAGTTTGGTGTTATCTCAAAGCAGTTATGAAAAAAAAAAGAATTTTTCAACTTTGTGGTGTAAATGAATTATTGAATGCATTACTACTTTGTGGTGTAATTAGGAAAATATCTTGGATAAACTGGGACACTATTTGTTCTGAAAAGGAGAGTGAAGGGTTGAGGGTTAGGAGTATAAGGGAATTCAACTTAGCAATACTTGGTAAATGGTTTTGGAGGTTAAAGAAAGAGCCTAGGCGCTTGTGATATATAGTTTTAGCCGCAAGATACGGTGAGGTCGGAGGGACTATTGCTAATGGGGGCATAAGTGGTTCTGTTTGGTGGAATAATTAAAATTAAATTATATTAGAGTTAGGGCTGGTGTGGGGGTTGTTCGTTGGTTTGATGACAACCTTACACGTGAGGTGGGATCATGGTGTTGAAACTTTGTTTTGGTGGGATTCATGGTTTGATGGAGAGATCTTTAGGTGCAGATTTAGTCGTCTTTTTGGTTGAAATGAACTCATTAGGTTGTAGGTGGATGGTGAGGCTTGGAGGTGGAGGCAAAAATTGTTGGCTTGGGAGGAAGAGCAATTGACAGAGTGCTATGAGTTTTTAGATAACATTGTCTTGCAGGATAATGGTTTTGACATGTGTCTTTGACAACTTCATGCTTCGAAAAAGTACAATGTTTCAAGTGCTTATAATTACTTGCGTTCAACAAATAACTATCCAGATGCTCACACAAATATTGTTTGGAACAAGGAGGTTCTCCTTAGGGTCAATCTTTTCGCTTAGCGGTCTGCTTCACAACCGTATTCCTGCGACACACAACTTAATTAAAAGGAAAGTTCTTCAGCCTAATGTGCATCGTTGTGTGGGTGGTTGTGGAAAATCAGAGTATATTCATCATCTTTTTCTATCTTGCGACTTTTTCGAAAAAATTTGGTGTGGTATTTCTAATTGGCTTGATTTTATCACGGTTCACCCTGCTCATGTTTCAAACCATTTACTACAATTTAAAACTTTAGGCGGTTTTCCAAAAAAATATCCACATATCTCTTCATCTGATTTGGCTTTCATGCCTGGGTCATTCGGCGTGAAAGAAATGCTAGAGTTTTTCAGCGAAAAGAGGAATCGTTACAACATCTTGAAAAAAATTAAGTTGCAATGTTTTTGGTGGCGGAAAACGAATCATATCAATTTTGCTTTTAACTATCATGTATGATGGCTTAATCCACTCTCTTATTTAGGAGTTATTTTGTAAGATTTTTGTTTTTTCTCTTTTTTTTTGGGTCGACGGTTTACCTTTGGACATTTGATGTAACTATACCTTTTTGCCCTGATTTACTTTTGGCACTTCATGTGTTCGAAATACCCAGTGCTTCAATTAATATATTTCATTTTAACTTCTTAAGAAAAAAATCTGAATACTGTTTTAGTTAAACTAATATTCAACATTATTTTATTATAGAAATTGACAAAATCAATTACTATAGTTTTTTATTGACGAAAAATCAATTACTATAGTTATTATTTTTTTTTTGAAGAGATATAAACGATGAAATGTCTACGTTTATATATAAAATCATATAATCTTGCCTGTAGTATTTTTTATTAATAATCTTTTTGTAATAAAGAAACATATGATATTTTATCAACAACAAAAAAAAAAACTTAACAAAGAAAGAAGAAAAAAACTCCATTTATCAACCCCCCTAAAAATAAAAATCGCTTACCAAAAAATAAAAAGGGCAACTGATACCCCCCCCCCCCCAATCCCCTTCTATGTTATAATATACACTCCCCTCCCTTGAAAAGTAAAATTTATATTGCCCTTCCTTATGAGATGCTTGAATTACAACCCCCCTGAAAAGATATATTTCGCTATTAGATGGGTTGTTTCATATTTTATATCTATTTTAATTTTATTTTTACTCCCCAAACACAAGCAAACCAAACCAAATGCATGAGGAAGCACCTAGATTTGTCGCCACCAGAAATAGTACGAAACTGATTAAAATGGTCCGCAGAGTAAACACATAGCCAGTTGCGCACGATATGCCAAATCTGATCTAATAAGGGACAACACAGAAAAAGATGGTTTTCTGTTTCCCGAAAACCGCAACCAGCCACACACATCTGAGCCTCAGATGAGATAATGCCTCGACAATACAGATTTGATTTAGTAGGCTAACGAAGTCAAAACAACTGCCAAGTGAACACAATAACCTTCAAAGGAACTTCCTTCCTCCATAAAAGAGCCTCGGAAGCATGTACACTGGGAAGCGGCCTTGTAGTGAGAAGCCGGTACGCCCCTCTAACTGTGTACCCAACAACCGGGTCTGGAATCCACCTCCACACGTCGCTGCTGTCAACCTGTAACATAGCAGACGATAACAAATTCCTACGCTCCAATAACAACTCCTTCTCCCAAACCCAAAGACTCCGCCGCTACTTCCAAGCCTCTCCCCCAGCCTCCCACCCCTAGCATACATCTGCGCTACCGTACACAATTTATCCTCGCATAAATCATATAACCTACGAAAACGAAAACTAAAGGGTACATCACCAACCCACCTTTCCACCCACAAAAGCGCGTTAGCACCATTGTCTACATGAAGTTGTAAGTTATTGGGAAACCAGCTACCTAGCACACCATCACCATCCCTGATGCCAACAACATCCTTCCACCACACCGAGCCCTCACGCCCCCTAGCCAATAGCTGTCCCCTCTCTACACCGTAACGGGCGGCCATAAGTCAAAACAAAACCTCTCTCTGTCCACCAACATCCTCCAACACCATTTCCCCAACAATGCCTCATTTAAATCTCTAATTCTCCTTACCCCCCAAACCACCAACCTCCTTATTCACACAAATGGACTCCCAATCAATCCAAGATATTTTTCTATTTTCCTCATCCCCACCCTAAAAAAAACGAAGTAAAAGAGAATCAATAGAAGCATCTTGAGAATAGGAGTAAGTGAGATATTGATGTTGTTGCAAGAGAAATTGTTCATGAAGTCCTTTTATTATCCAATTTAGAGATAACCGAAGCTTTAACTATGCGGGAAGGATTTGGAATTACAAAATTTTTGTGTTTCCTTTATCTTGTAGCAGAGTCAAATGCTTCAAACATAGTTCTGACGTTGAAAGTTCATTAACAATCATCTTATATAATTCTGACATTTTCTTGTAAATTTCTGCCTCACATAACTATTTATTAAAAGTTGTGACATTTTCTTATAAACATGACCAAAATTTTATTTGAAGATATTCTTATAATAATAAAATATTTGCAAAAACGTCATTGCCTTACTTTTTTTTTTTAACACGAATATCACCGCACCCTCTTAAAATTGGATCGTTTTAATTCCCTTTTTTGCACCAGTGGTAGGTGCACCTTTATAAACTCTCAATATATTTTACTTCTTTTTACGTGGGATTTGGATCTCCTGAAAAATATGAACCAAAAAACCATGAAGGAAGTACGCAAAGAACTCATTGCAAGAAAGGGACAAAGTGGAAGGGCAGCAAGAAAACAAACAGAAGAGTATTAAATTATTAATCTAACAAGACAAGCCAATTTCCAAATGAATATCCTATTCCGCCAAAAGCATGCCAACCAAATTCGACATTCAAACCTAACCAGAAGATAAATATTGCCAACCTAACCTAAAATTTAATTGGATTATTTTAAAAAATCATCCAGAAACGGTCACCGTTCTATGCATATGAATGCATCAGCATATATTAAATATTGTCATAATTTTTATGGTTCCTCCTAGCACAAGGCGTACCACGAAAAGAACAAAGTCACAAACATATTTACAGAGAAAATGGAACCAAAATATATAACATAAAAAACAGAGAAAGAGGTAGCATTAGCTTATGCCCAACATAATGATCAGATTAAGCCACCATCCATGATGGTTGACAACGAGATCGGGAAGTTTCGCTTTCAACCACGTAAATGAAAGAGACTTAATCTTGTCATAAATTTGGAGCTTTAGGCTATGAAGGTGGACTAAAAAGGTTATATAAATGATCTTGTATGTTTCTTTATTATTTTCATATCATTCAATAATTTTTAAATTAAATAGATAGAAAACCTCATTTCTTGTCCTCTTATACGTTTATGAGAACTTATCCTTTCAGGCGTTGAGTGAGATATGCATGGTTCTTAATGAAGCATTCACATAGATAGATGATACAACAATGATTCAAATATATCGATATCAATAATAATTTAAAAAATAAATTAATTGAATGTAATCACACATATGAATGTAATTAGGTTTTTTATGTATGCCAGATATCAGATAAATCTTCAATTAGGTTTTTTATGCTACAAAGATGGTTCTTTTAAATGAGAAACATAATTCGTTAAACAAAACCTGACACTAATATTGCCAATCAATGTTTTTAAGATCACATGGGAGTCCTTCAAAAAAAAAAAAGAAAAGATCACATGGGAGATTGAACCAGGGAAGGTTGATCCATGATTTTTGTTAAGAATATAAATACGAACTAATCAAGGTATATAACATGTTCATTCTCCTTCCAAAAAATGTTCATTAGAGCCCTGAAGCTCATTTGTAAAAAGGTTTTTTTTAATACCTAAAACAAGGATTTTTTTTAGCGCTTAATAGTTAGGTCGGTAGTGTTAGTGCGACCAAATTATATTTCTAATGTAAATAACCATTGCAATCATCGGCTTAAAAAAAAAAAAAAAGATCATTGCAATCATCATTTCCTTCTACGGCTCTATATAAACAACAAAGTATTTCTAAAAGATAAAATGATTCCTATTTTATAGAATTAATTTCTAGAACATTCTCCCGCTATATAAAAATTTGCTCCATAATTATTTCTTCTCTTTTTAAAAAATGAGAAACAAGTTAACTTAATTGGTTGTGGTGGTGCGATGGGTTTTTTCTCCCCACACCATCGGCGGCCCTTTTCCTGGCCATCGTTACTTTTTTTTCCAGATCAACATGCTTCCGTCGGATCCAAGTTTTGATGGTTCGATTCGTCAGATCTTGTGGTTCCGTCGAAAGACTGTTTGTTTTAGGTTCGAGGCGGCGGTGCTAGATGGAGGCGTCGTTGCTTGTGTCGCCGGTTGTAGTTTCAGCAGATCCGGTCCTTCCGACAGTTTTCTTTGTTGCAGGTTTCTTATTGCACTACTAGAAAAAGCAAAATTAGCGAGGGAAATTAGTGACGGAAAAAATGAAATTCCTCACAAATTTCTTGGTCAAAAAATTTAGTGACGGAATTAGAGAGGGATTTCACGTTTTCCCTCACTAAATATCCCTCACTAATTTTTGTTTTTTTAGTAGTGTTGGTTGTTGTAACCTTGTTACCTCTCCTCCCAGCGCGATTAAACCTCCTTCGGTCTCTCTTTATTGCTTGGTTGTCGCAAGGTTCGTGGTGGGTGAGGGTGGTTCCGCGGTGGTCGTTGGCTGTCTGCAACTGGTGTGGCATATTGTGTTAATTTTTGGCCGCCGGCGGGCTTCAGTTGTGTGGGTCTCCGACTTTTGATGTTTTTGGTGTTTTGTTTGTTTAGATGTTGCCGGTTGTTTTTGTTTGGGGTTCGTCAAATTTTTTTCGTCGGCGGGAGGTTTGTTTTTGTGGGTCTCCGACTTTTGTTTTATGTTCTTTATTTTGTTTTGTTGCTGTTTTTTGTTGGATAGTTGTTGTTGGGTGGTGGTGTTCCCTGGTCATGTCCATCTATTTCCAGATGTTGCTTGAAAGGGTTAGGTACATAGATGCTCCTTGTTGACGCTAGTAGTTGCTTATTGTACCTACGAGACTGTTCCTGCTGCAGTTGCTTCTCGCACTGTTGGTGGTTTGTTGTGGCTGGGTCGCTGGTGGTGTTGGTGGTGGGTTGATCGCCGTTGTCGAGTTACCTTTGTGTTGGGGATTTTGGTTACTGTTCCTTCTTTCTAGTCGTCCAAGCTTCTGTACGCTTTCCCAACCTCCCCCACATTGTCGGTTTTTGATCGGCAACGTCCTTTAGGTCTGCAAAGGGTCGTGCAATTGTGGTGGATCCAGTCTCTGGATGATTGGAGTTTTTTCTCCTCCGCGAAGAAAGACGGTACCGTGGTCCAGAGGGTGACGATGAATAGGTGTTTGTGGCGGTGCTTGTGGGTGTTGATTTTATGGCTTGTTTTGGTTTGTTTATGTTCGAGCTGGATCGATTTGCGCTGCTATTCCACCTCTTTTTTGTCTTTCGAATTTGACATCGGGATATTGGTGGGCCGAGTTTTGAACAGGTTTAGGTGTCTGCTTTGGTAGTTCGTGAGTTGAGGGGTGCCTTTTTTTATTTGTGTCGGGAGTTTGGTGGGGCGATCACTTTTGATTCGAGATCGAGAGCCAGTTTCTTTGACTCAAGTTCTTTTAGGCTTTTTTGCTGTCTCCTATGACATACCAGAAGTTGAGTGGTGGTCGAATCTGATCGTTTTAAGCAACAAATCATTGTCAACTGCTTTATTGAACTCCGTTGTTGGCAATGGATAATTGACGGTGATGTTGATTTTTCGCTGGGTGTTTTGGTGTATTTTTATTTTTCTTTTTGGTGTAGTACTTGGGATCTAATCCCCTATTTATATATAATATATTTTGCCATTCAAAAAAAAATTGGTTGTCGTTGTTGTTGTCAAAGGTGTAACATAGCGAAAAGGTTGGATTTCAAAATATTATTATTCTGGACTGCCTCAAAGCTCCAAATTCCATACACATAAAGTCCAAAAACATTTTGCCCCAAATATACCCGCTAGAACAAGACATGCAACCTTAGACCCTTTCATCTCGTGAATGCCTATCAATTAGTCAAAAATCCCTCATTCCGTAAAGCTTCAACGACTTGTAGAAGACCCAATTAACTTGACATTGCTGATACATTGTTCAATAACGACCTCCTATCAACGGTCCAACGATTCCATATCTTTGCCTATAAAAGGCATTCTTCATCACAAATGCAAATTATCAAACTTTTATCCTTTCAATACCTATACCAGCATCAGAGTGCTTCCAGATACCCCTCTTAACTTGCATATAGACTATAGACACAAACCAACATTTCTGATCACTCTAGATGAATTATATATTTTTTGTACTCTATCAATTTAGACGATTTTTTAAGTTCAATTATTGACTTTAAACTATTTTCAATTATGAAATTAATCTCCACAAAATCATTCTCGTCCGTATGTAAAAAGTGACCGATGAATTAACTTAATATATGGAAAATAGTTTAGAAAATCTTTATTTCTTTTTGTTAAGGAGAAAAACTTTATTTCTATAGTTAACGGATCAAATAGCATAGATAATATTAACATAAAATTAAATTTTCAATTTAAACTTCTTAACAAGTACCTTCCGGACAAAGACACTTAGCATTCTTTTATACGTGGAATACACAATTCCAAGATAAAATGTCTACTCTAAACTTCTTACCAAATACCTATGAAACATTGTTAGTGTTTCCTTTGATTTAAAAAGCAAATTAAATGTTGACTCATACTCATACCACCAAAGCATACAGAAGAAGAATATTCATAACTTGAATTGATAGGCGCACCAAAGTTGGAATGGGGAATAAAATCAGTGTAACAAAATTCTCGTGGCTTAGATGGGACAGCCAATGAGGTGTGTTGGGTTGGCATATATTTTTCACATTTTTTTTAGCACAATACTATTTTTAACTTTTCACACATTCCCTAAACTTTTATTTCAACATATAGATCTTGTTACGTGTAATCAAATCGTTCACAAGAATTATCTAAATATACTTTAACTACATAAACAATTAAAAGAAGAATAAATGGGAAAGTTTTTTAAGAGGTTGGATTTGTTTGACCATCAAATATTGAACATAGACATAATGATAGTTTGCTAGTGGGTTGGAAGATGGCAAGGCTTGTTGAGAGGTCCACACATTTCATTCCACTTTGTTTTTCAATCCTTTCTGGCGTTTGTGAAGGATTTGCAAGAAATTATGCCTTCCCATTTCACGACATATTCCTTTACTCATCTCCTTATGGGTTACATTTGCTCATTGATTCAACTTCCACCAGTGTGACAAGATGAGAGGAATGGAGTACCACATACACTTTTTATTTACTCCAAGGGATCGAATGAAACTGAGACTCAATCCCTTAACATGTCAGATACAAGATCAGTTATGTTACACTAAGCCAAAACACCATTAAAGTGTTATTTGAATCATAGGTTAAGAGACTTTTACCCCTCCTGTCATATACGAGAAATTTTGTTTACCCCCATAATTTTTTTTTTTGGAGACCCTTCTTGTAATTTAAAAATTCTTTGATTTTGAACCCTCAATGCATATGACTGTGCATATTCGCTCATGTGACACATAACTAAATTTTTTTTATATGGCAAAGGGTAAAAGCCTATTAACTCATAAATTTCTACACAATCATATGCACTGAAGGTCCAAAACCAAAGAATCTTTAAATTACAATGATGATCTCCATTTTTTTTACAGGGAGGTAAACCAACTTTCACCTATATGGCATGGGATAAAAGCCTATTAACCTTTGAATCGTTGAATGAGATAATTGAAAATTCAAAAGAAATGAAAACACTTTGGAAAAACAAGAAACTGCTATTTGTAGAATTAGCAAAACGCACGTCCATTACCCCCCACCGCGATTCAAAACAGACCAAACAGCTTAAATGTTTCTATTATTTTTGTTGGTTTTGAATGATTTTTTTTTCTATTCTTAAACTTTATTGGATTATTTATATGACATTCAAAAAGAGGGACCAATTTTAATATATGAAAATTGAAAGACAATTTAAAAATGAAAAAATTTATAGTGACCAATTTGCAACTTTAAAATTATTATAGGGGTTAATTTATAAAGTTTGAAAATATAGGGACCAATGCCTAAATTTTTGAAAAAAATAAGAATAAATTTGCATAATTTAAGAAAATTAGGGTTAAATATGTTTTTGGTCCCTATAAAATTGGGAACTTCTAAGTTTAATCCTTACTTAATTTTAATAGGTTTTTTAGTCCCTACAAAAAAGAATTACTTCTAATTTTAGTCCTTATTACAACAAAGTTTGTTTAATTATCCTTAAACTCTTAAATTTTTGAATGATTTTTTCGAGACAAGTTTAGAACACGATGAAAGGTTCATTTATTAAAATATAATTTTTTAACATGAAACGAATTAAATATGAATTTTTTAAAACGGTAAAAGTTAAAGATAAAATTAACAAAATCTGGACGTAGAAATCAAATTTTGCGACAATTTTTCGCAGATGAACTTTTAGTAATGCTCTTAATGCGTCTGTAAAAAATTGTTCAAAAACTCAAGAATTTAAGCAGAAGTTAAACAAATTTGAATTGAGGAGGGACTAATACTGAGTGTAGAAATTTTTTTTAGGGACTAAAAGAACTATTAAAATTAAGTAAGGACTAAACTTGAAAGGTCCCAATTTTATAGGGATCAAAAACATATTTAACCCAAAAAATTATTAGGACCAATCGAAGATTCACAGTAAAGAAGAACTTTCAATTTTTGTTTTTGTTTTTAGGAGGTATTTGAAATTTCTTAAATATAATTTCTTTTTATCAAATAACCTAGTGGTAGAAATTTTACCTTTAAGATCAATAATTGAGAAAACCAAAATTTGAACCCGTTCGTGCATATTCCAATGCAACTTTCCTGCCAATTGAGTCATGCTTTTGGGGACTTCTTTAACAAAGTAATTCATAAAATCTCATTGTTTTGAAAAATCTTCAAATTTATGATTTAAACAATAAAATTGAATATTTCCTAAAATTAGTTGCCTCATAAAATCCTGTCATCCAAACACACCCGCAAACTTAATATTTTTTTCTTCAGTTTTTCATAGATTCTTTCCACCGTAAATAATCTTATTCAAAGGACTGTCAGACACTAAATATAGTCATCATCGACGAATTCCAACCTACGCTAGTCTTTTTATTCGAACACTCTTATAAATGAACTTTTCATTGTGTGCATGTAATAAAAGGTAAAAAATCGAATTTATTTTTGAAATTTGAAATCGAGACAAGATGATATAATGGGCATGTATGTGTTTTGTCTCTGCTGCCACTGTGCCTCTAAAAGGAATATGAGTTGACATGTTATTGTGATGTATCTTTGAGTAATTGGCAAAAGGAAAGGGACATTGGGACTCAAGTAACTAAACATGTGATAGGGGACCTTTTTTGTTGATGAGATAAAACAGCGCTGACCAAGTTGGAAAAGGGAAGCAAATAAGGTTCACAAACTTTCCACATCCACCAGGAATAAGGGTCATGATTGGCTATGTAGAAGTTAAAGATTACATTTAATAAAGTGGCAGACCACAATATATAGTATAGTTAATATGAGTGATCTAAAAGCATGTAACACATTTTAGAGGATGCTTCATGTCTGTGACCATCAATTACTCAAAGCCAAAAAGAACTAGAGCCTCAAAATATATCAAGCATGCATTTGAACCACAATTTGAAAAAGAGTTATAACATACCATATTTGACACTCTTCTTTTATAGCCCAAACAAAAATTAGGGACATGATTTTTGAAATAACAAAACAATCCACAAAAAAGATGGCAAGTGTAAAACAACTTTCTTGAAACAAACACATGATATTATAAAATTCTTCCTCTTTCTAATTGTGTTAATTATCAACTACAAAATTTACTTTATCTTCCAAAGTTATGAAGGGTACTATTTGCCCTAATTTTGGTTAGATTAAAATCATAGAATTAAACTCAAGTGATTAATAAACTTCAGTTAAAAGCAAATTAATCGGGATAACTCAAGTTTGAATTATGGCTATAACAATTTTTTTTTTATCAAACTTTACTTATCTGAGGGGTAACTTTGGCATAACTAGTAAAATTGTTGTCATGTGTGACTGAATGTCACGGTTTCAAGTCCTGGAAACAACCTCTTGTGTAAAAAACAGGGTAAGACTACGTCCAATACACCAAAAATGGTGGAACTCCTTCCCAGACCCTGCGTACACGGTAGCTTTAGTGCACCGGGTTACCCTTTTAAACTTGACTTTTTACCATTTCTTTAGGAATGAATGAGTTAAGAAAAAAACACAATTAATAATATGGTATGCTTGAATATACATTCAATTGATTATAGAAAGTGAAGATAGTGTATATTGACCTGATCACAACCTGGCGAGTGGAAGACTCGTATATTGTAGATCATGAAAAAGAGAACAAACCCATGTGATAAACATGTATGAGTTATTATGGGCCGAGTAACTTGGGACCAGTCTAGTTAGGACTGATTATGATCCAGCAGATATCTACAAGGGACGGTGGGAAAGATATACATACCATGCAAAGGGATTCTTGACTTACCAAAAATCAACTCGTGAGCTTCTACTTGCCAAGAAAAGTGCGATGAAAATTGACAACCTAGAGTCTATCAGCCAAATACCATGCAACTTACAAGGAAGTTTTCTATACTATAAACATATACAGTAATATGTAAGGATTTGACAACTATTTCTCAGCAATTCAGATAAGAAATGGATAATTTGTATCATTTATAGATTGGAATAACCCACTTGGGTTGTTCTGAATTCTGATGGTGTTGGTTTGAGACCTTGGAGCGTGATCTTCTCAACATATCAAGTTCGATTCTTCCCGATGCTATTTTCGGTGGGTTAGATTGACCTTTTCAAGAAAAAAGAGTTATCCCATGGTGCTTGTGCATGCTTGACCTTTTCCATATAAAATGCAAGGCTCATTGTCATAGCCAGAGGTATACCTTTTGAAACAACAACAATTGTGGTAGAAAAAGGAAACAATGCCATTATTTCCATAGCCTCAATACGAGAAAGATCACCTAAATAACTCAAACAGGAACCTGATATGGTTCACGTGCTAGATTAAGTATTTGATGTAGGATATTGTCAAACTCAACCAAAGCCACAATAAAACCATGTTTTTCAATGGAATTAGCCACAATAAAGGAGCCTTTGTTATGTGCAACGATAATGCACCACTGGATGCTATCAATGAGCATGATTCTTGGGGATTCTTTATACCAATTAGCTACTCCAACTTTCTCAATAAGCAGGAAAAAACTGTATTAACTTGGAAGTATTACATTTAGTCAGAGTTTTCCAAGTCCAATGTGCTCATATTCTACAATCTTATTTAGTATATGGACAAATAAGGATAACTTTATCCTAATATAGTAATATATACCAACCAACATTGTTACATTAGATCTATCTAGTACGAAATTTCACAAATATTAACTTGACATGGTGATCATGTACTGGATATATTCATACAGGTTTTGCAATGCCAAATAATAGAATGCTAATGAATGCCCTAACTCTTTAACGGTATGTAATATTACGTTTTTATGGAAATTTATGCATTCAATATATGTATTGGAAATTCAAGTATTTGATTTTTTTAATAAATATTTTATTAATTAAAAATTCTAAAAGAGTACTCTTAGGAGACTCATTAGCAAAACTCATACATTTATATATGTTTAGCAAATATATTGAGAAGGTAATATCCGGCTAATATGCATTATATGCAAGGGAAAAAAAAATATGTTACTGAATTAACAGAGGTTTACCACAATGATATCAAGTTACATCACAGACGACGACTAATCCCTCAAGGTAACTGAAATTCAGATTTACTGCTGCAAACATATGTTTTTACATATGCACTAGTCAGAGATGGAACCATGAATTAAATGGTTAAGAAACTCAAACATCTACCACTTATGTTGTGCTACACAATATTTAGAGCAGGTTTTGTTGAATTATATATTTCTTTTGGATATTGTTGAACAATATATATATTTTTATGAAATAAAGTTTATACGAGTTGGGCTTCGAGGGCTCACCATGATCATGACATGCCTCAAGGCTCAATGAACATTAATATGAGAGAACTTATAGATCATTCATAAAAGAGGTTCTCACGCTGACAGCAGGAGTTGAACTTAGAACCTTACGAGTGAGTCAATGGATCCAACCTTCGCCGACATTGAACTATATATTTAAAACCATAAATATAGTTATCTATTAATATTCTAGTTATTATTTTCCCAGGATACAGGAGAATACAAAATGCAAACACCAAAAAATGCACTAACCTAATCTATTTCCTTGCATAAGCAAACTAGCTGAAGTGATCGTTGCCATTAAAATCCAATTTCACGAATCACTATATTGATCCTCCATATCTTGTGAATAATGTTAATTTGACAAACAACAGTCTGGAAAATTTGGGAGGCGAGGAATAGAAATATCTTTTTCGGTAAGAATCTGAAGATTGAGTAATTAGTCGATGGCCTAAGAGTTACCTCTTGGAGGTGGCTTCTAGCTAGGAGAGAATGGAGGGACCTTGCATGTATGTATTTTGAGTGGTTTTCGAATCGGTTACTTTGCCTTCTTGTTTAGGTGTTCTTTTTATTTTTTGTTGGGTCGAGTACCCCTTGTACTTCTATCATTTAATTATATATAATTATTTTTCACGTTAAAAAAAAATATCATTGAAGATTGTGTGTTCGGACTACAAATTTCAAGTGAAGCTTCTATTATTTTTGCAGTATGATCAACTCTAGAGATTTTTGTTCAGTTTACTATTAAAATGGATTTATACAGAGCAGGTTATAGCAAAGAAACACTATTGTATAGGTGAAATTAGTGTTAAATAAAATACAAAATTGGGTTGACTATGAACTTTAATATTCTATAATCCAACCAATAAGGCATACTAAAAAAATAGCATGCACACAATCAACCTGATCAGATTGAACACAGAGCATACAATTTTAATGTGTTTGCTTAACAAATGAATGAATTAAACTAAAATTCATTTCAACTGGAAAATTGATGCATAGCGTTCCAGGTGCTATTTCTATGCTCGCAAATCGGGGTTGCTTATGTATTAAGAAAGTTAAATCAAGCAAATAAGTACAGCAGCTCCTATATTATTGCACCCTTTATTTGCTCAACATTTAAGATGCATTAAGAAACCATGCATGTACCAACCATTGTATAAACAAACTACAGATCTAGAGCTGAATAAGTTGAATATGTTGTTAATCTTAATATGTATTTGTTTTGTTAGTATTATACTATTTTCCTTCTGTGTTGGAGTAGAACATTACTATGTTATTGATGCTAACAACTGTTATACTATGTAATGTATGAGACTATTAATCGCTTTTCTCAACTTTCTCCTTTATGAATTAACTAACCTGTGCCAATTCATCTCTGAATTTACTAAATATGGTTCTAGTATAAATAGTTGCACCATGCTCTTCAATTTTTTATCCAACACTTAAGATACAAGATCGTTATCTCGATTCTAAATGTCTTTTCTCTTTCTCGTGGTGACTATTAAGTACCTTGTCAATTTAAATTTAACAATCTTCTTCAAAGTACTATTGAAAAAAGAATCCATTATATTCTCCTCTACGTACCAGTAATGAGATTTGCTTTGTGTGTCAGGTGCTACTTTAATCAAAAGACTTAAATTTTCAAATTGTTGAATGCAAATTGATTCTATCAAGAGGTTCTCATAAATTAATGCTAGTTTAGCTGTAACATAATTAGGTATAGAAATTTTGTCTAAGTCTAACCAAGAAACATGCTGTCATGTACTCAAGGAAACTTCCATATTAGTAAAATATTGAGTGGAAAAATGATAGACTGAATAAATCAATGAACAGAGCTTTATGAACATAGCTTCTTTAACAGGTATTTTGTCTGCTGAAGACAAGTCTACCAACAAGAGCTCGTTTATGACATTCTCTGCCAATTTAGCTCAAAAAATTTACGCAAATAATTAGATTCTTTTTCATTTAGTATGAACTATGAACATGCAGAACTTTTGGAACATTCCTCTTTAACAAGTCCTTGTGATTTGCCTGCAATTATGATTATGTGACTGAATTAGAAAATAGAAACTACCAAAAAGAAATAAAAATGACCGAGAACATTTCATATCCGAATGCAATTTTGCCAAACATGGTCGTCAGCCACAACCTTGAGTTATGTGTTTTCCCAACTGAAACCTTCTTTGCCAAGGAGGCAATTTGTACAGCTCTAATGCATCCTTAGGACATTGAATCGGTTTTTTAACACAACCTTATCGTAATGACATCCAAATCTATCATTAAATGACTCTGCCATGTCTCCCCTCTTGCCTCGTGAAGGTGCGGCCAACCTTGTTCCCTTTACACACCTGGTGCAACATAAGCCAACAAAAACTTAGTCCATCATTGGAGACCAGTCAATTTTACTTTGACTTGGAGTAGGGGGAGTGTCATCATCCACTCCTTTACTGGTGCTAGCATCCAGTTCTTTTGAAGAATTTTCTGAGTAAAAGGTAAAATCATTCAAACATAATGAAATATGCCTATTGACTATTGTATGCAAGAAATTTCTTATAAAATATTAATAATGAAACATGCATATTGTATGCAAGAAATTTCTCTATAAAATAATATTTAATGAACAACGCATTTGTTTTTACCTTCATATTCGAAACCTTCGTCAAAATATGATAAGCTTTATCTCCCATCAGCAACTACATATCCATAGATTATGCATAAATCATTTTAACATGGGGAAACTTTTTTTTTTCTTTCTGAAAAAATTGAGCATCGGGGTGAACCTACTGGCCATAGAGTATTTGAAGTATTTGACGACAGTGTGTAGTGCCATAATATACGCTTCCCGGGTTTTAGCATTAGATGTGATCATGTTTAGTGTCTTATCCCATTGGAATCCATCTTGACTAACCATCGCTTTTATTTCACATTATTGTTTCTTGAATTGTTTGTAAAGGTTCTTCAACACATCTACATCATTCTTGAACCCAAATTTGTTGTTAAATTGTTCAGTCATGTCTGCCCAAGCTAATATGGTAAACACTTTGCCAGTTTTGTTGCCTTTGTGAACATGAGACGCAATTTTTTTTCATAAGCTACCATTAAGAACTTATGAACACGTCTTGTTGATTTAATAAGCTCTCTCAAACAATCTCACAAGTGATTATGGTAGTATATGAGATCAATAAGAAAATCCAAATAGACCCTAAGTCAAATTATAGCAACTCTTGCTCCTAATTGATTGGTACCTCAATCCTGGGAGCACATTATCACAATGACCTTAATCCTAACTCCGTGCCTGGCTCAAGAATAATACTAAGACAAAATTTAGAAAAGAGAGGTTCTCCCTTGTAGCTATATATCCTCGTAATTGCAACATTACATCAACCCTAATACCTTCCTTTCCCTTAGAAATCAATTTCATTTCATGCCTCAGTACACTCTCGTCAAGTATTAAATTGAAAGTGTTTCGTGACTTAGGTTATAAGATTGAATTTTTATAAGCCAAATGAAGAATACAAAGAAAAATGTCATTCATAAAACCGTATATTTCACTCTTCCCAAACAATTTTAAGAATGATGAATGAAAGAGAGAACCATATATTCAACAAGTTTCCATGTTCAAGTGAAAAAAAAGTCAATGATACAGACACCTAGATCAAGAACATTCAAGCTCAATTGCTCAGTACCCATTTTGCGAAATCTTAAAAATAGTTGTAATAAAAGTAAGAAATCCCTGCAGAGTAGGCCACAATGTACACTTCAGCAAAGTTTCATACACAAAACTGCAGTCCTATATGGGCAACAAAATTCATACCAATTAGTACTTACTATTTAGAAAAAAAAGAATTAGTAATTACTACTTAGAAAAAAAGAATATTTCACATAACCGAGAAAATCCCTCAAAGCTGCATAGATAAGTTTGAAAGAAACCCTTCGATACAGTGCTAGAATTGTAAGCGCAGGTCTCATACGAAATTTTAGAATTACTGTCATCTAATCGGGGAGACAGTAAGATTGTTGAAAACCCTATCAGGTGACTCAACACCCAGCAGCTATATAATTCTCCGAATATAGAGTACAAAATACCTAAATCTTGAACATACACACTCAACAGTTCAAACTTGAAGAAAACAAGAAAATGAGAGAAAATTCAAAATCAAATCTCTAGATGAGAAAACCAACAAGTCAACATCTTACAAACACAAATCACAAAAACAAATGCAACCCACACGAAAATCAAACAAGAAATTACGAAAACATGAAATTCAAATTATCCTAAAATTGAACTGTCAAAGAAGGGGGCAAAACAATCTTTTTGTCCAACCCGATGGAGCAGGCAACAACAAAGGATCCTCTCCTGCACCTCCATCTCCTCCCTGCACAATCTCGGCAAATCCAATCCTTGGCTTCCATTCTACATCCATCAATATATTACTAGATTTAACATCCAGTGCTTAACAAGTCTCCCACACCATCTGAGTCTTCTTTTATAGGTATGCAACCTGTCCCTCAATCTCCCATTTGGTAACAACACATAAACAAGCAAACTACTCAAAGGAAATTTATTTAAGGGCAAAAGAAAAGTGATAAACATTCAATGTGATAACAAATTTTCACTGGTTAGTGTACTGCTAAATCATTGATTAATTAAAAAAAGTCATGCCTATTAATATTTTTCTTCTTTCCGAACGTGGAATTAAATAATGGAATGAATCCTAACATTACAAGTAGAGTTCACTCATAGTTAACAGTTGTCAACCAACTACAGTATGTCCTAATCAAATCAATGAGCTATCACTACTAGAAACTCTCTATTTTCCTGCGGATTTTTGTGCGGAAAGTAATCCGCAGGAATACCTGAGGATTTTGCTGCGGTTTACGTAAGTCATGAGAAGTTTCCTGCGAATTCCAATGCCGCTGATAAAGCCGCAGGTAACGTTTATTTAGCTGAGGATTTTCCTGCGAAATATTCTCGAATATTATTTCAACGTTTCCTTAGGAAATTCCGCAGGTATTGTTGCGGATTTTACTGCGGTTTTTAATATGGCTTTTCCTGTGGATTTTTCTGCGGTTTGATTATTTTGTTTTTTTCCTTATATTTATTGAATTTTGAATTTCTTAATTTTAGATATCAAATGTGGACCCTATAATTTTAGATTTAAGTCCAGATCAACACATATTCAAATAAAATGTCAAATTGTTAGTGTCGATTGTAATTAATATCATTTTTGTTCATATTCAATGTTAAAATATTTTAACCCACTTGGATTGGCTTAGTGGTATAGGTTTGAGAATTTGAGGGAGCTGGTTTAGCTTCTTAAAAAAAATGTTAAAATATTTTGATTCTTTTAAAGAAAATATGTTAAAATATATTGATAAATAACATAACATTAGTCCACAAATATTAACAAAAAGACTTAAAAATTGTATGTGAAATAGAATACCATCATATTTATTGTGTATGTGCAAAGTAAATTTAATTAACACTACCAAAAAAAATTGAAATTTAAATAAAATAAGAGTTTTTATTGGTAAATTTTTTTAGAGTGTTTTTATAAAATTAAAATATTTTATAAAAAATAAAATTGAGTGTTTTTGTTATACTCTTATTGCCCTTCGTCTTTCTCAGAAACCAATCGCAACTCAGAAACTCTCACTTTTGATTTTTTTTAATTAATTAAATGCAATTGACATAAATTGCCTCATACAAAAACCATTGGAAGAGATAATTGAATTTTTTTATCCAAATAAAAAGATAGGCACTTGCTAACTTACCTCTAATGTTTTTTTTTTGGTTTAAATTGACAAATCTCATAATAAATATATATAAATATCACTACCAAAAAAAATATAAATAAAAGATTATTTTGAGATAAAAAAAACTCAGTGTAAAGAAAACACGATAGAAAACTCAAAGTTTATCGATGTTCTCTCTCACTGTTCCACCGTCGTTCCACCATTTCTCCATCATCGTTTCATCACCGTTCAACCACCGTTCCACCACCACAAAGCTTCATAGCTTCGCTCAAATCAAAGTTGTGTTAGCTCAGATCGAAGTTCTTCAAAACGCTTGAAGGTGCATTCTCGTGGAATTTGTTCAATAGGTACTTCCGTTGCCCCCAATTCATGTAGGTCTTTTAAGCTATGGTTTGTGGTCTCTTACTTTCTGATTTGTGAGTTTCATGATTATAGTGTGTAAATTTGATCTAATTTATGAATTTTAGGTTTTAGATACTTTCATTCTAATTCAACTGAATTTGATGTTGAATTTATGATTTGTGTGTTTCATGATCCTAA
>Ga0315913_1002468_pt1 | contig 21686 bp, 6 predicted proteins | sample MpolsnodulesMG_FD_207736 | JGI IMG/M metagenome (GOLD analysis project Ga0315913, IMG submission 207736) | Medicago polymorpha root nodule microbial communities from Los Angeles, California, United States - small nodules | ecosystem: Host-associated > Plants > Roots > Nodule | place: USA... | reverse complement strand
ATAAGTAATCTATTCCTACTTTTTCAATTGAATGACAAGTTTATATATACACACATATTAACCTTAAATAAAGGTACATGATTTTGGAATATAGTTTTCCACTTCAACACTATATAAAATATGATAAGTTATTACATTATCACGTGTTATAGTTGAATTGATCAATGTCATGTGACATTATATCATTAAAGTGCAATTTGTTGATATTGTTCGGTGTTATGGCGGGAGATGTAAAATTGTGATCTAATAGCATAACTCTTAAAATAAATAAGTAATTTTTTTTAAGGGCATAAATAAGACATGGATAAACATATTTTCACATGGCAAATCCAAATATCAAGTACTTGATAATTCAACTTATAACTGGATTACACTCTTCCTTAAAAAGAAACTGGTCTACTCTCTAATCTTGGAGTATTATGTTTCTACTAAACACACAAAACTAAACAACATTAATATTCTCATTTGCTCTTTCACTGGATAGACTAATTAAATAAAGTTTCCACTCGAATTTTTTGGTTACTTAATGAGTAATATTTGCTTTGGACCTTTGGCACAGCATTCTTGCAATATAAGTAAGCCAAGAATAGCATAACCAAATTCTACACACCCCGTACTTCACATACAAGCTCTTATATCTATTATACCTTGCCTCAAAATCAATCAAATTCAAAGTCACTACTCATACAATGGTGTCTCCAAAACATAGTTCACAAATATTTACATTAATTCTTCTTCTTTTCTTCATCACAATTAATGCAAACTCATCTAGCAAATTAGACCAATCATTGGCTTCTAAGCCACTAGACGTTGAAATCAAATGTGGATCATGTCCTTGTGGAAACCCTTGTGATGAGATTCTTTCACCGCCGCAACCACCTCCTACACCCCCACCTGAATCGCTACCGCTCCCCGAGTATTCATCCCCACTGAATAGTAATCCACCACCGTCACCACCACAACAACCATCATCTCCACCTCCACCTCCACCGCGATCACGACCACCACCAACACCACCGCCACCGAGGTTCATATATGTATCGGGCGAGCCTACGGATGTATACTATTACTACTCTGCTGCTCAAAAGAGAGTTGCAGGGTTGTTGATTTTGGCTTTTTTGGGAGCAATGTCAATCACTATTATATTTGGGTGACTTTATGAAGCTGATCTTAATCATGAAGAAACAACAGTTTGATTTATTTTTGTCCTTATTCTTCATGTTCATCTCCATTTTATTTTTCATATTTTGGCACGTTGTCTTATATTTCATTTTAACCCTTTTTTTTCTCTCTTCTTATATATAAAATTCCTTTGGTGAATTGATTAATCTATTGTAACAAAGGACTATGTGTGGCTTGACATATCAAATTGTTATTAGCTTATAGTTATAACATGTAAACTGGTAGGTTAAAATAGAATTCTTCATTTGACAAAAGTTGAAATTAAGCCTAATTTTAGCGCCTAACAATTGGCAAAAGGTTAGGCAGGGCAAGACAAGTTAAATTATTACACTAATTTTCCATAATTTAAAAGTAAACATGTCTGTTAACTACTACTACTCCTAGCATAAAATGCAGTCATAATTTATTACATTAAGCTAAAAAATCAAACACTAGCTATTAAACCAAAGCAGTACCTACTTAAAAATAAAGAAAATAGTACATAAACCCTTAATTAATCAACCTACAACAATGTTCCTCAATTGAGTATCTCCTAACTCTGAAGGTGACTTTTCTATAGATCTAAGAAAGTTATATGCAATTGCTCCAGCTATAGCTCCAACAATTGGACCAACCACATATACCCATAGCCCTTTGTAAACATGTACTATAAGTGCAGGACCAATACTTCTTGCAGGGTTCATAGATCCTCCTGATACAGGCCTGCAAAAAGTTTAATTTCAGTTTTAGTTATTTATAATCACAAACCATATGTCACTCTCATGGACCGTTTTAATTTGTCATGCAAAAAATTAGTATTTGAAATTCATTAACCAATAATTAATTACCCAGCAATGAAGACATTCAACATTATAGTCATTCCAACGGCAACACCTGCGAAATCATTCACCTGCCATCAAGTTAAGCAAATGCGTATCAGAATCGTGTTAACAAAAAGTTACTTAACACGTTAAATTTACGCGCGCACGCACACACGGTAAATCAATTTTATACATGCATCAAATTATGCTGCAAATCGAGCATTCTCTTGTACTTGAATCTTAAAATGAATGATATGAAGTGGCGAAATAAAATGTAATCGTCATTGGATGTTAGTATAAAATTGTTTTAAACGACAAGCGAATATCCCTTAATATGTAGATATTTACGAGTGCATACCGCTCTTTCGTCGGTTGAAACCGCTGAAATGACAAACATCAAGAGAAAACTGATGATGATTTCTGCAACTAAAGACTGGCCATTTGATCCAACGGGTACGGTTCCAAAATAAGTTTTGGATGTGATATCAAACATTAGAGATAATGTTCCACTTGCAAGTGTTGATCCTACCAACTGAGCAAAAATGTATAGAGGAGCCTACATGTACAAGAATTCAAAATTAATGGCATGTTTTGAATATGAAACTAAAAAAATGTACAGATTAATTCATAAAGTTATTGGTCACTGAAATGAAAATAACTACCTCTTTAAGTGAGGTCCTACGAAAGATGGTCCAAGTGATGGTAACAGCAGGGTTGAAATGTCCTCCAGAGATATGACCAACAGAGTAACACATGACCATTACAATAAGCCCCCAAGTGATACATACCCCTGGAAATGTTACAGAGCCATAGATCTTATCCACTGCTACAGAACCACATCCAGCAAACACCACAAAATATGTCCCAATGATTTCTGCAATCACCTAGTGTCAATCAAGAGAAAATGAATTAATCAATTCACATGTGTCTTATTTTATTTTATTCATAAATTTTGTGTCCAAATTCATGTGTATTGTAACTCTAAAGGTTTCATCTTGTGGAAAATGACATGTTTTGCACTATGTATCCAACATGTTACAAGAACGAACTTTCACTTGTTCCATTTGTACATGTTTGAATGAGATATTTTGTGTATATTTGGTATCACGGTGGGTATATCAAAATCACAGTGATCGTTGCCTTCAATTATAGTATGTACCCACATTCTTAATATTTCATTAAAAAATTAATTGATGTTAATTTATGAGACAAGTGACCTTACCTTTTGTATCAAGGTGATAGCATTGTTTGATGAACAACAAAGTTGCATGACATTAGGCTTTCCTTCTTCAACACTTGAAATTTCATCGTCATGAATGTCTTCACGTTTGTTTGCCATTGATGATGATAATTTCTCAAGTGACAAGCAGTTCCGAGAAGTTGGCGAATTATAATATTGGGAAGTTATCAAATGTAGCCAAGTTTTTTTTTGGATATGCATAAAATAACGGATATATTGATTAAGTCAAGTTAACTAGAAAAATCTCTTCCACATCATAACCAATATCACCACGTCATAAGTCGAAAAATCTCCTTGGGACAAAATTAATCGAAAAATACTCAGTTTTTTAAAGGAGCAATTTTTTTTTATTTATATACGTGTCAAAAAGTTTTACACATTTTACACATGCATCTAAAATCTAGTGATATGTTGTTAATGAATGACAATTTCAATTGTAATGTAAGTACTTATACTGAAATTAGCTTCTGGAATGTTTCATATAGCTTGGGCCTGGAAAATGCTGTTGTGGATCAATGGGTCAAACTACAAATGGGCCACCTGGGTTCGATTATTTAGGCCCTATACCCCACAAACATTCTAAATGTACCCCTAAGGTTTCTTTTGTAGGTAAAGATGATTACTTAGCAAGATTCGATGAAGGCACAAATGAAACTCCTAATGAGAAAGGAGCGATTTCACATGGGAAAATGACGAAGAGATCGGAAATGACTGATGCAAAATTGGAAAGAAAAAAAAAACCAAGATACTACCTACATATGATCTAGAGTCCTTACTCGAATGAAGGGTGCATTCATTTTTTTTTTAGGGAATGAAGGTTAATGTTAAGTCTTCATGGTGTAATTGTGTTGAGAACACACCTTCAGCAAAGAAATTGTATGCCACTTGCAAATCATGTTTTGGTATGCATAGTCATATCACAAGCTATAACTTAGAGATACCATCTCTAAGCAACTTTTTTATTAAATTTATATAAGAGTACCATTTTATTAAAATATATCTTAGATCTCGAAGTTCATATGTTTATGCAATTGTGAAAATGAGGGGACAAAATAATATTGAGACCCTTTACTACTCACTTGCATATCATTATGTACATCAGTTTCTTACAGCTTCAATTTATTAACAGTTACCAGTCACTTGATACCTATACATGGCCTGGACTAGCATTTCTAACTATGTATTATCTTCTATAATATTAAATCGCGGTCCGCAAATGCAATATAGATGATTTTGAGGTCTTCGCAACTGAATCACAACCGCAATTTTGATCGCATTGGCAGCATTTTCATGCAATATAAATGTTCACAACGTACCCGTAACCGCGACACAACTCAATACCATGTTATCTTCCTTTTTTTTTTAAGTTTCAGAAGCACAACTAGTAATAGACACATCACTTGTCGTAGAAACAAGAGCCCTCTGTTGTAAATGTCTCAAACTTTGTTCCATACTAACTTGAACCATTTCATCTAACATCTTCTTTGCTTTACCAAATTGTTCATCACCATCAATCTGAGATATAATATCATATACTATGTTCTCAAGAGTCTCACCTTCAATTTCACATCTTGTTTCAACATCAGAATCTCTTAGTAGCTGCAAAAGTGTACATGCTTTTGCCTTAGACTTTGCTGTTCCTTGAACAGTTAGTTCAAGAAGTCCTGGAATAACACCTTCTCTTAAAATTGGTTCCCTATATTTACACCTATCACTTTGACACATTCTCAACAATGTTCCAACAGCATGTTCTTTACTTTGTGGATTTCCATTTTCAAGAACTTCAACTACTGCAAGAACACCGCCTTCTTCGGATGATAAGGAAACTCTTCCTTCTTCATAATCGACCAACGACTCTATCAAACCGCAGCATTTTTCAGCTGTTTTTGAGGACTTTTTACATGTTTTGAGAATGTTAATTATTAAAGGAATTGGATTTGATTCTAGTATAGTGTTGAGGTTATCATGGTGTGTTGATAAATTGGATAGAGCCATTACTGCATCAGATTTAGCTTGCTGGCTTCCATTTCTAAGAATGTTAACAAGAAGAGGAATTGTTTCATAAGAAGTGATGATTGGTTTGTTGGTTGTTGATGCAGATAGAGTGAGCAATGATGCAGTTGCATACTCTTGTAGATTTTGATTTTGTGACTTGAGAAAATTAACTATTGGTTCTAATGCACCAGCTTCCACAATGTTGATTTTGTTCCTACAAAAAAGGTTCAAATTATTGAACTTTTAATAACCATGTAATGTATAAAATATGTACTGACCAATCTACACACATTAAATGTGTAATGCAGAAATTCTTCTTAACCGTCTAATCTCAAATCAATGATGTAGATTATTTAAAGACGATTTGATGAAGTTGTAATATGTACCGACCGATCTAAATTAGTAGCTGAGATTAATCAAGCCAACAACCTATCCATTACTAGATTACTTCAAAAAGAAGAAAACCTATCCATTACTAGATAACTATTAACCCTCTGAAATTTTTTCTCCTAGGGACCAAAAGTAAAAGAGAAAGGAAATTTGAGTATAGAAATAGAACAATTATATAAGTATGGTTACTTTTCTTTTATCAAAAGCATTTGGTATAAAAGGAAGCATGAACCAAACAAAGCCTAGTTATAAGTTAGGCTTATTCACTGGATGGAAAACATAGAGGTCAAGATTTCAAATTGAGAATCATTGGTACAACAATAATGTGAAAACTTGAAAGTGGGGTTTCTTGATTTACAAACTAAAAGTGACTTCACCAAGTAGCAATTAGCAAACCAAAACAATTTACTATTCATTTTTGCTTCCATTCCATCTTTATTTTAAACCTACCATATCATAATTCACAAGCATAGTCTTAATGAGAGGAGTAAAAAAAAAATTGGAAAAAAGCTATTTGGTAGTTGAACACCACACTGAATTTAATGTTAGGGGCCTCAAGTCAAGAACCATCTTCTAAAATTAAGCCTATAAAATGGATGGTTTATTTTAATTAAAATAATAATAATTTATTTTATCAATAGAAAATAATTTTATTTTTAACATTTCCTTTGTAACATCTTAGAAAAATACAAAACAATATATAACTTGTCCTTTTTAAAAGAAAAATTTGTCTATTGATTAGTAATATAGTATATTCATTTCATGCATTCATATCTGTAATTTGTCAGTTTCCCTTATTTAGGTTGGATTCCATAATTGTGCAGGGTCCAGCTTCTAGTCAACAGGATTTTGGTACTAAATATAAGAGCTATAATACTGTATAGTTGCAGCAAAGTCATGGAATTAAAATAATCTCATTGGCCAAGAAAAATATAATAAGTCAAGCTCCTAGTTTGAACCAAATAAAAACAACCATCCAATTGATGAGCTTCAACTGTCTAAGCTTCCAATTATTAATTGATAAACTGTATGCATTCATCCAAGCTAGTATATGAAGAAAAAAAAATCATTTACAACAAATATTTTTCTAAACTACAAAATAAATAAAAAATAAAAACCCATATCATAGGTTATTATGTTTCATAACATTCATGAATTGCTAACCGAAGAAGACACTAATATAAGGAAATCATAAAATTTGCATGAACAATTAATAAAAAATTAGTATAACACTTCTTCAAAAAAAAATTAGTATAACAAATAACATTTGCCTATATAAATAGATATGCTGACACTAAATAATCACAAGTAAGAAAGGCCAACTTTAGTAAAATACAATTACCCTTCAACAAATCAATAACAATATATTAATATTGTTTAAGGCTTTGATACATCTTATATACCATCAACAACAAAAATTGTTCCAGCATCTCAATTGAGGAAAAATTGGTAATCTTATATTTATTTTTTTGTCTCTATCTCTCCGGATTTTTATAAGGGTCATAGTAATACGAAATTCGATTAGGAGCTAGATTAATGTTGACAAAATATCATTTTAGAAACAATTATTGTCCTAGCTCAATAATAAGAGCTTAGTCTCCTAACTTAACATACCGAGTTTAAATCCTTTAGATTGTAGAATAAATATTAATGTTACTTTATTAATTTAAAAAAAATAAAAATAAAACATGAATCATCTTCCTTATGTTACATATGGACATAAGATTCTTAACCATTCGTGTAACTTTTCTCGTTCTTGTGTGTAATTTGATTCCTCCTCTAAATAATATACTTCAAAAATCCATTTAAAATTGAATATTAGCAAAAAAGAAAATGATGAAAAAAATACGAAATAGAGTTCAAGTAGCATACATACTTTTCATCTTGAACAGCAAGGTTAAGCAAGGCGAGAAGAGCAGGTTCATGGGACTCCGGCCAGTCGACCCGAAGCATGGAAACAAGTGGAGTGATAGCTGGTTGGAGCTGACGGCGGCAACGGTGGGAGGTTTTGGTGAGACGGCGGATGTCCTTGGCAGCCTGAATTTTCATGTCCCGGTTGTCCAGATGGAGTAGCTCCAAGGCTCTCCGTACGGACACCGATGTATTTTGGTCCTCCAACGTTGGAAGAGAATTCTCTGATGTTTCCATTGGTGGAATTGTAGAGAGAGATGTTGTTTGGAAGAGGCTTTAAGCAACAGTTATAAGAGAAAAGGGACACATATAAAGGAGCGGTTGTTGGTTGAGATAGGTTCTTATTTTGTATATATATGGTATTTACATTAAAATACAGCTTCGTTATCTATAGACTATAGTCTATACCATAATATAAAGTGGTCATTTATAAATAAAAAATATTATTGAAATTGTTTGAGTTTCACTATTAATAAAGTTCTTGAGACTTTTGGATGTATATATTTGTGCTTAGAGTATCTTTATTCTAAGCTCGAGTTTTGATAAAGAAATCTAAATACAGTATAGTCAATTAAAGATGAGAACTCAATTTCATCTTATGAATTAATTTTTGAATCTGAGGTCATAATTCACTCATTTTACAAATTTTAAGGAAAATGTATTTAGAAATTTAAAGTTCGTAGTAAAGTTAGACCAAAGATATCAACATGAGTATAATCTTACGAAATGCAATAGATTCCTACATTACAACTAATCAATGTTCCCATTTAAATTTGAGCTTAATCTAGATCTGAATCTTAGATATCAATTTTTCTTAATCAAAATCTTACTAATGAATTGAGGTTAATCACTTTGTTTAGCGCATACAAATTAAGATAAATTCATAATAAAACATAATTTGCGAATTAATGATTCAAAGCTCCTCATGACCCCATCAAAGCAGTCAAACACCAAATGAAGTTTAACTGACCATGAGTTTCATACCATGAATATAAAAATTGCTTGATGCTGACATATTGCGGTTAACGGAAAAGAAACTACCACTCATTTATGTGTGCTACTATGCACAATACATTTATAGTTTTAGGCTACTCATTACTACTCTCTCCGTTTCTAAATATAAGTAAAATTAACTTTTTAGGTTCATTTATTCAATGATGTATGTGATTTATGGATACCTCAATACGCGCGGATACCCGCATAGTGGGTACCCACAAGGGTACGGGACGGACACGGGTATCATATTTATGAAATGGGACGGGGACGAGTATCATACTATCCGTACCCATGCACATCCATTAACATCCCTACATCCAATCTTTCCATTGCACTCCAATCCAACCAATTTAAATTCAGCTTTAAAAATTTCTCTATTTCTATGAAAATCATAATTACATAGAACTTTTTGTGTACAAAAAACACATCACTATTTAGAAAAATAGAAATATTTTTTCAAACACATATCTAAACACAAACATCGTATATTTTTTCTCTCTCATCAAATGTTTGTTCTCTTTCCACATAAACAATGTCCACATTCAATGATACACATTGTTAAGATATGGTGTCGAAAATCATGTATTCAAATAACACAACTAATTAATAGAAGAAAGATAAGCAGAAAGATATTCATTTTAAATTATTTATATTTTTTAGGACAAAACTTCAATGCAAATCTTTATGTATTTTTTTTTTGTACTTAAACAAAATTGTTATGGACTTTTTTTTTTTTTTTGGAAAAATTGTTATGGACTTAACTACTCGTAATGTACGAGAATCCATAAATGTATCACCTTTAAAAAGTGCATTTCAAGTTCAGAACAAAACTAATATAAACGTTTGAGAAAATGGAGAATTTGTGTATGTAATTCTATTGGGAATATTAACTCATGTGACTTTTTTTTTTTGATAAATTATTCACAATTTTTCAAAGGCAACCTGGACATCACCTAGTTTGTTATTTTTGTACTCAATTCAGTTAGTTCAATAACTGATTGTTGGTTGAGGATTCGACAAATAGATCTCAATAGTGATTTGATCATTTCCTTCAAACATTTGCACCGAAGGAAAGAATTTTGTTCTTCGGCTTTGGGTTCGTTAACTAGTCAAAAAAGTATTAAGTGAGGTGGCAGATTGTAAAGAATTCATATGCTATGAAAAAAATATGTCTTGTGCAAATTAAATGAGCTCAACTGTGAGTGTAATAAGTTGGAGCTAACCCTTCGTTTTTGAGGGAAAAATACCCTAGTAATCGGAAGTTTGGCTTGAAGGCAAGTAAGGTTTAATAAAAAATTGTTCCATCTAGGAATCAAACTCGGGTTCTCCCACACTATTCGTCTATTGGAAAATCTCATTAACTACTTGAACTCAGTCATTTGGTTACATAAATGTTAAAGTCTAACTCACACCAGCCATATCTTTGGCCGACTAAAATTATATCCTAAATATCCTTACTCAGCTAACTCAATTGTGATCGAGTGGGAGAATGTGCCTTGTCTTCACTTGCTTTGATATCCCTCCTTTTGAGGTTGGTGCAATTGTGTCTTGCGCTTATTCTCTCCTATTGGTTGTATTGCACGACCAATGGGAGAGAGTGCTTCATTGAAAATAGTTGTTGTGCCCAACTTCCTTCTCTTACATTAATTTAAGGGTCATGTTAATCAATATCCTTGAAACACTTTATTAAGAAAATAAAAACAGTAAATTTTGTATTGGAAAGATCATTTTTTACATTATTAAGAGGTTGACTGCCCTCTAAAAAAAAAAGAGGTTGAATACAAAAATTTCTAACATAATTTTAATATATTTGATTTGAGGCAAATATTTTATTTTAGCATCAAAACGGCCAAGTAACTTTCACGCAAATGAGAAAAACTTTGGCTATATTGAGTTCGGCTTCATGAACTTGGATGACTCTTAACTCGGCTGCAACCTTTTTTCTTACTAAAAACAGAATACTTTTGGATTTAAGACAAAATCTATAATGCATAAGTGATGGCCTTATAAGAAACAATAATGATTCCTCTAAAAAAAAACAATAATGATGATTGGATGTTGGATTTCTCTGATTTTTATGGTATTACTTCTTGTTTGATGGCCGAATTGTATGCCATTTTTCATGGCCTTCATATTGCGTATGAGTGGGACACATGAACATTATTATTGAATCTCATTCAACGGTGGCTTTTGATCTAATCATGTCGGATGTCCAACCTAGTCATCCTTATGCTCCATTAAAATATTTTTTTAAAAAAATATTAATTTCAAAAAGACATCATTTTTAGCGTTCGTTTTAGGCCTCAATATTGGTTGAGACGGCCTTAGATCTAGTGATAGAAAATAAACATATGCATAATGCAATATTATTTGGTGGTTGTGCATATTAAACAAACTCGGTAAATAAATGGTATTTTGTTTGTTGAAGTTATATTGTGAATGAGATAAAATACCGGTTAACATCTTTTGAAGTTTACATCGTCACATAATAGTGTTTTTTGAGAACCTATGACACATAAGGTGGATTCTCTCCTCTCAACCAACCTTTTGACTACATACTTAAAAAGCTCATATACCTTACCATTTGAACCAATCCATTATTGATGTCGTAACTTTTATATAATAGAAGAAAATATGGAGTTAGGCAAGTATTAATATTGACCTTTGCTTTTTTAACTTTTATTTACTAGAATAATTTTTTATTTTTATTTTATTAATATGTTATTTCAGGACCGTCTCTAAAAAGATCTGAATTATGTCTCTTAAGATTATAATGAATTAGCACCAATGGACAAATTAGGTCCTTGAAACTGGGATGGTAAAAAAAAATACTGTTATTTATTATATAGTGATTAAATATAAATTTAATCATCTAGTAAATAAAATATGTATTTATTTTTACACAACAAAATCATCTACCATGATTGATGTATCATCTATTGAATAAAATTTGCGTTTATGTGAGTGGTAAGATTAGTACGGCTAGATAGACTTTGTTTGAAGGGTTAGGCATAATTGACCTTATCTTTCAGGTACAATTGCATTTGAATTTGATTATATTTTTATTTAGGGAACATTTGAGCTTGATTGTCATTGCAATAATTCCTTTATATGCCGTTATTTAAGAACGTTATTTTTACAGATTCTACCAAGAAGAATATTATAAGATACATGAAAATACTTGAGTGAATTTGAGTTTAAATGACTTTAGTGTATTAAATTATAGATAAATTATTATAATAAATTATTTTGATAAGAGAGAATGATTGATTAGAACTATGGGGTGGCTTTGTAAAAAAAAAAACTTAGCGGTGACATAGAGATAAAGTCAAGTCATACAAGTGAAACTCTATAATTTATTTATGGTTATAGTAATATTATTCTTTTTTTTAGAAAAAAAATATGGTTAAATTTTATTATTACAAAAATAAAAGCAAATGTACAGAGTTTAGTTTTCCTGAAAGCTTCTTCTTCTCTCCTGTTCAACAAAGTTTCAAAATAAAAAGTAATGAATATTACAAAAACAAAAGGATCAGGCTTTGCTGGAATAAGTAGAATTTCTATTTTATAAATTAAAAGGGAAGAAAAGAAAGAATCCTTATCCACTTGGCTTTTCTAGCTTTATCTTTATATATAAAAGTTAAATTATACTTTTTTTTTACTATTTAACAGAACTGCAATGAAAGAGACATACATTTTTAAAAATTAACATATATATTATTTTTTTAAAAGAAAAACTAACATATATTTTGTTTTTTGAATGAAAAACTAACATATATTATAAATAATAATAATACGAATAACATATATATATTACCACTAATATATATTATATTTCGAGTAGTATAATTGGGGGTTTAAAAATAGATATATTATATTATATTATATTATATTATATTACGACTTCAAACCGATCCAAACTCTTGGTTTTGTGAATTATGAATCATCACATCACCACAACACAAGAAAACTTCGATAAGGCCACTGCCAAAAAGTATTGCTTTGATCTTTTTATTTTTATCCCTTATCCATTTCTTTTGTAAAAAAAGTTAATTAGTTTGCTTTTTTTTTTTTTTTTACAAGTAGTTTTCTTATATAAAATACATTCATTTAGTGACAATATTTGTGACAACTTCTTCTCTTACATTCACATTATTTTTTACTTTATCTCTCTATTGTTTTGGTTTCCGTACAAATATTTATTTTTCTTTGTAAATTATGGTTGTCAACCAAATTGATGTTCAAATAACACTCCTCATAAAATTATATAACTATCACAAAACTAGTGCAAGGTCGGAACAAACAATTATGACCTTCTTTTTAGTATGAAAAATAAAGTAATAATTAAAAAACAAAAGTAATATATGAAGAATCAATTGACAATTAATCATATACTCTTTAAAGAGGTCAGTCCAATGATAAGATTTGAGTATTTCCATGTCAGTTAACTACCATGGACGTATTTTGATATTTTTGTGGTGTTTGAAGAGCAAAAATGAAAGTAAGAAGAATAGCATTCTTGGATTAGACTCAAAAGCCCATTGTTGCTTTAAGTCCAACATGGCCTCGGTGAACGTTTCATGCACAACCAACATCGGAAATTTTACCTTGTACCCATACCATTATACTTTCACCCCTACAGTTTAAAAAAAATTCCAATTTTACCCTTTTTGCCATTTAACATTTTACACCTTCATTTTTTAAAGAGATTATGTTTTTTAATGACAGTTGTTAGTAGTTAAATTAATCTTTCCCTTAAAAAAAGGGTCATGCTAACTTGTGGCCTTAGAGCACATCCCTCAGGGCACATGTTAAGTATTAATGTCATTCCATTAATAGTAATAATTTATTGAAAAAAATTAATTGTAAACATTTTAAGCAATAAATTAACATAATTTGCAACACATAATTTCTATTTGTGAAATTCTTAACATGTGCCCTAAGAGCACAAGTTAACATTTCCCTAAAAAAAATTAGACAGTCCACAAGTTCTAGTTCAATTGACGAATATGTCAAAATTGTTAGGCCGGACTCTATGACCAGAGTTCGAATCCCGACATCTCTATTTGCGTGTGAGAATTTATATTGTCATTTCGTCTATATTAAAAAAGTTAGATTAATTTTTTTCTTCTTCTTCTTTCGTGTTTGAATCTAAAACCTCCAAATATTTATTCATTAATTGAAACCATTGAGCTACATCAAAGATACTTATGTTTATGCTTATAAATAAGTGATTTTGACATTTAATAATTTAACTAGTATATTGTAGAGATTTTTAAGAAAAGATGTTATTTTGTGTTTATAAAAATCTTCTACAAATAATCTGCCTCGATCTCTAAGGGCTTTTCAAAAGAAATTGTACATCATCAACTAACCAATAAATCATTATTAACCAATAAATCACTATTCTAAGTTCTAACAGCAACTGGCAAAACTATGAAACTGAAACTAGAGAAATTATATCATTCCTCAATATCCACATCAACGTATGCTCAAGTAGCTCTACTGCAAGCTAGTCTTGATTACTCCCTTTGGTTTTAAATATAACCATAGTCAAAATGTATTTGATCTTAATTTTTGGTTAAATATGTTTTGACATTTGCTTATATTTAAAATCGAAGGGAGTACTTATAATAATGACATTTGTCAGTATGATATTTTGATTAATTTGGGTCACTAGTTGAATGGGTCAACCCAGACCTCTGGACACCCATACATAGTGGACTCTGCAAAATTGTGACATGACATGGCAACGACTGTATGTTAAGGTGTTTTTTTTTTTTTGGTTACAAGGGTAATTGGTTTAAATACTCATTGTCAAGTTGATTTCCCAATTCATTATAGTTTTTGAAAGTAAAATTAGATTCAGGCTAGTGATAATTTAGAGGTGAATTATGATCATGAAGAAGAAATCATGGCATGATTGCTTTCATATTGCAGTGTGGCAACTGTCATTTAAGTTTAGTTCAATTTTGCTGTCATGGTTGCATATTTAAGAACTAGCTAGAATCAAACACTTAATTAGTTTCTTATTTTTGCAAAGGTCAAACAATTATTTGGTTATTGATTGAAAATAGTTGTTGTGATGTTTTTGAATAGCTTTCATTTATATATCTGTTTGGGTCAGCAGTAAGGTTACATAAGTACAACTCATAAGGTAAAACTTATATAAATGTAGCTATGTTCCATAACTTCTAAAAAAACCAAATCTGAATTGAAACCGCAACCAGATATATTAGAAAACATGTAGTTATGTTCCATAAGTATAACTTATATGGTAAAAACATAAACGACTTTTCAATACTTAGTGTGTATGTAAGAGTTTCACCACTAATTTGTTTATGAGAACCAAGGGAAGAATAGTTATGCCTTATGATCATATAATCTAACAAATTGACATGTGTATCTTTAACTTTTATAATAGTTCACAAATATTTATAGTATATAAATAAAAATATATAGATATTCACTTATAAACTCAATCATTCACTAATATATCCTTATTAGCTAAACTATATTAGCCTTTCGATTGAATTCCAAACTACTAAGGTTGATTTTCCTTTAAACGAGCCGAGACGACTATAGATATGTACAACCAAACCTACATTACATGATTCTTATTGTAGACTAACTTGAGTCTTCTACACATGACGTTCAAAGTGTTTAAGATGGACTTGTAAACTAGAGTCTTAAAATACCAAAAAACAGTACTACTTGAATCAACCGATCACATTGTAAATTAACTAATTTTTAAATCTCTTATTTCATTTTCCTTACTTAAACAAATAATTCATTTCAAATTTCGAGTTTAATTATTATACACTCTTGTTCAAAAAAAAAAGTTATTATACATTGATAGTGTAATGTTAATTTACACTTCATTGAATGTATGTGTAAAATAATTATACACTGACTTTGCATGCTAATTAAATTAAATTTAAGTAAGATTTGTTTAATTGTGATTTTTTTTTTGTCAAATAACACAGTGCCTAAAAATTCACCATTTGAAGTGAGTAAGCGAGAATTTTAAGGTTCAAATACGGCTAATGCACGTTGCAAAATCCATATCAACTGAGTTATCCTAAAAAAAAAACATTTAATTACGATTTTTAACGTGTTGAATTAAGTATTCATTGGGAATGCATGCTGTTGTCGCCGAATTTTATGGGCTTGGGCATGTGATTACCTTCTGCCATGTGAGCCTTATTAAAAGTCACACGTGCTTAATGGACCCCCTCTTCATTCCGAAGCAAATTAAAAAATTATAATTATTGAAAAGAAACTACTTACATTGATCGTAGAAGATAATAAATTATGAGATAATCTCTATAAGATGTCAATCTTCCAATTATTTGCTTGACAAAAGCAAAGAATAAACCAAGTGTACGGATATACACATGTGCGTGCATAAATTGGGTTAAGTCTAAAGGCATGAAGGTGTAAGTTATACCATTAACACATGCATGTAAACTAGCTAATGCATCCAAGTATGGTTAAGTTGAATATTTATCTGCATTATTGTTAAAAAAGAATATTTATTATCTGCATTGTCATGTTTCATACATTTGTTGAATCAAATATATATATGCATGAAGATCCGAATGAATACATTCACTTCATTCATTTAATATAGAAAGCAACGACTCTAGGAAGATATTTTGAATCCAATTTTAGGATTGCAAAGTTGCTAGATAATTATATGCTTTAATGATGAATATAATGCATGTTAGCAAAAATAAAATAAAATAAAGGTCATTCTCTGTCCATGAAAAACTAGTCTTTGGTTGATACAAAGGGGCAAGTCCTAAGTCTGCTTGCTAAAAGAGCACGACAAACAAAATCAAAGACAACATGAAATGTCTTATTGATAATGTCGGGGTTTAACGCAAATGGTTGATGAATATGTGTGAATATTGTTGAGTCATTAGAGGGATTCCAATAGCATAGATCATCACATTGGATTAAGAGTTATCGTACAAATGAGATTGGACACCACATCCTCACCCAAAACTTTAAGATATTGGGTTCATGAGTCCTCCTCTCACTTATATGTCACTACATCTCTCCTTAAGTGTGAGACTTCATGTCCTTCATCCAACAAAACTTTTTATTGTTTCCCTATCAAGTCGAACCAGACTCTAGTCAGTGAGTCTACCATCACTATTAGATCATGAGGAAAGATCGGAAGATTATCCCCATTGGATCAAGAGCATATGATAACTAAAATGTTAGAGGGAGCCCAAAAAATTAGGGGGAGCGGCAAATGATAACTAAAATATTATAATTGATTTCAAAAAGTTCTATATAATTTTTTTTCAAAGAATGAAAATAATATCAACACAAAATAAAAAGGAACCTATGCGGAAAGCAATATCAGACGCCATTAAGAAGAATGAGTGTGGCCTATAAAAAAAAGACAACAAGTGTAGCGAAATGGGTTAGCAAAACCTAAAATCAGGTGAGTAGCGATAATATTTTTTTTTATCATGACCTAATTCAAACTATAAATATTATTTACGTACCAATTTTAGAATAAGAACCAATGATTTATGTAACATAAATCTAGATTTAGAAATAAGAACTAAGAAATCTTTTTAAAAAAAAAAATTAAGAACTAAGAATTACTTTACGTGGGTCCCATAATTGCACTCATAAATGATATATTGTAGCAAAATATATCTTTTCTATCCCACCATCCATTTATTCTGACAAATGAGAATCTAAGGACATGCATAATTCGTGAAAGTTTTGGGATGCCATACCTTGCGACAAATAGTATTGATGTCGTTTTAAAAAAAATAAAAAATATTTTTATTGATTGTTGACACAATTTATGCAATATATAAAGACTTTCTCGTACCCTTAGTTATACGGGAGATATTTATTTGGTTCGGACGATATGTAATTTTTATCCTTTGAAAGAGCTTTCTACTTTAAAACCTATAGGTGTCATATTTTTTTGTTAACTCCTCGGTTCATAGAAAAAGGGGACTTTAGTAATCTGAAGTTCTCTCAAATGATTCGTCTTAGTGGAGTTCATTAATCACTTGAGTTCAATTACTTGGTTTATAGGTTTCATATATTTGTTAGTTTTCGACTTCTTGTCACATGTACTTGCAAGTTGGGAGAAATTTGTTTCTCGCGCTTATAGCTTTACTATTATGTTCTTGTGCTTATTCCCATCAGTTCATGTACTTCTTCAATGTCATCCAAAAATGAAAAGAAAATAAAATAAGACTTTTTTTTAGAGAAATGATTGTTTGACATCAAAATGTTGATATCGAATACGGTGTCATCAAACTCTTATACATATATTTTTTAAAATGTCTATTAATTGTAGAAGATCAAAACAATAAGAAAGACATAGAATTAAACATATACAATATGTATTTTAATGTTGAAATAACATAACTGTCTTTTTATAACTCCACGCCTTGATCTCTCATTGCCACAATTTTATAGATTTATCATTTTACCATTTTTTTAATTCATTTCTTGTTTTCATTCCTCTAGTTTTCCAAATTTCAATGAAGCTTAAGTTGACGAGAACAGGGCTTGGAATATTATAAAAGGGAAAATGCTACTTCAACTTAGAGATGTTAGGGTTCATTCATCCGTTCGAATGTTTGTTTACCATTCAATAACCTTAACAATATAATAACTTAGCAACTTGTTACTTCTTAATGAATTTAAGTTGTGAACAAGGTAGAATGTTTTCCAGTAGAAAAGTGCTTTAATTGAGGACATTGACTTCACTATCATGCATACATGCAAGATAGCATCACTAATTAGTGCATTGTCTAAATAAACTAGAGTTACTTCAAACAAAATTTTCAATTGTAGAAAAAGAAAAGTTAAAAAAATAGATTGATTGACTGTATATGGGAGACACATGCCAAGATCAAAGAGAACAACAAAACTAAAAAAATAAAAAATAAAAACCTCAAAAATGATTTACTATGAAATTTACGCATAATGAAGGACTCAAAAATTGAGTTCATGTCACAGCTATTACGAGTGAAAGGTTCAACCAAATGTGTTGACTATTTTGACAAATAATAATTTCTTCTATTCTATATTGAAAACAACTTTCACATCTTAATTCTTTTATAAACTTTTTTAAAAGCATCCATAATTAGAGAGAAAATAATCTTTGTAGATACTAAGAAACTTCCTATGAAAATAGAATCCTAAATGTAAATACTTATCTTAATTGAAAATTTTAACCAATTAGTTGTTGAATTGAGCTATTTTTCTTGACAAAACTAGTCATTAGTGCAGCTAAACATGAATCTATACCAATATAAAAACAGGATATTAAGTTTTGAAATAACTTTTTCTCTTTTAATTTTACTCTTTATTTAAACTACTTTATATATAATTTTATCCTTCTACTCAATCAAATAACTAACTATATTTAAATAAATTTTCAATTTCATTAAACTTTACAACTTCCACTATTTTTTATCTAAAAAAACAAACAATGCTAGTCTGCATGCACACTGTATTAAATTTAATAATAAAAATGCTAAATAAAGTTCATCCTTAGAGCATCTTCAAGTTGCTCTTACTAATATATATATATATATTTTTTTTTTATTTTTTTATTTTTTTCATTTATATAGGATTAATTGCCAGCATGATTCATGGCTACTTCATTAGACAGATCACTCTGTCTGATATTCTTCACAGAAAAAAGTCAAAGAACAATATAGTTTAATTATTACAGCTTAATTATTAGACCTTTATGTTAATAATAAATTCAAAATAATCTCATATAGTATCTTAATATCATTGTTTAAGGAGTAGTCAGATATTTTTCATAAACATTTCCAACACCACTTAGTACAAAGAGAAGTACAACTTTGACATGTAGATACTTGAATAGTAGACATACACTACTAAAACATAAGATGTTCATTTTGGTTTTCTGTTACATATTAATTTAGAAGTTAACAGATTAGAAAAAGTTATGTATTCTGAATTTCTAAAAATTCCCTTGTCAATTCCCTTGCAAAGTTGTGCTTGAATTATGTTGACATTTATTTTCTTGGATCCAAAATCTTCAATTCATCTTTGAGATGAAAGAATTGCATCAATTGCTTGTTTTACTTGACCTATGTCAGGAGCTTTTCCACCATTGACAGGCCAAAATTCATCTGCTGCCAAAACCTACACCATGATCAAATATAGAACAAAAATGTCACAAATCAAAACCAAGAAAAATATAATAACTAGTCCCTAAACAATTTTTAATTTATCAAATTAGTCCCTGAACTTTCATTTTCTTTCATATTTTAAAGCAATTGAGTATTTGTGCTAAAGTCTCACCTTCACTTGCAACTGAAGAAACTTCACATAACTAATTGCTTTTTCCAACATGGTAACCAAATCAACCTGGAAAGTTCATCATCAGAATTAAATATAATTCTAATTAGTAAAAATTTACAAAGACTTTGACTTGGATAAAAAAATTCAAGTCTGGAAAATATGATCATTTTTACAGTCAAAGAAGTGCAAATTAAGAAAGCAAAATAACTTTTAGGACTGAAAATCTACCTTGGAACCGTTTGGCACAAGTTCTTGTAGGATCTTGAGCCTCTCACTTATTCTCTCTCTTCTATTCTGTGATACAAACAAAACAAACATTCTATCAACACTAAATATTTTAAGTTTTGCTTGAATTTCAATCAAAACATGATATAACTTGGGTTTGAAGCAAACCTTGGCAGCAACACTTTGAGGATCCTTGGATGGATTTGACTTATGTTTTTCTTTCTTACTTGCAGCTGTGCATGGCTTCTTGGCATTGGCAGGTTGCATGTTCCCCCCCTATAAACACAAATCTTATCTCAATTTTCCATTCTATTTCATTAAGTTCTCAAAAAACTAGTCCTAAATTAAAAGTCTGCAACCACGATCAGGACAGAAACATCAAGATTCTTGATGTCTCCGTGACCCATTTGACCGCGGTTATGTGCAATATATCAAGGATTGCGACACAAGTACATCGAGCTGATATAAAACAATGACTCTAAACATCATAAATGATAAAAGATTTTGCTTTAACTAAAGATGCAATACCATAGAAGATCGCTTCTTCAAGACGGATTCATGTGTTTCCGACTCTTTTATTAAGCTGTCATCATCATCATCATCATCACAAGGGACATTTGGTTCAGAGTATAGCCATCCAGATGAACTTTCACCATTTTGCTTCTCTTTTGCATTATTGAATATGGATCCATAGCTACCACTTGAAGTTTCAAAGCTATTGAAACCTTGCACCATGCACAAGTTTGTGGTACTTTTAGGACTAGCATGATTCCATTGTTGCAAATTGTTCTCATTGGAAACCATCCAACTCTGCTGAAAGCTAAGCAATGATTCACTACCTTGCATGAGGTTGTTGTAATATTCATCATTGCCTTTGAAATTAATCAAAGAATCTTCTTCAAGTTCATAACTTGTATTGTTGTTATAAACATGCCCTTTTCTGCATAGAGTAGGAGAATTTGTAATGGCAGAAGCTGAAGCTGAATCATTGCTTAGTCCATTAGTGCTTTGTGAACCATCTTCTTCTTCAATCATAGATTTTTTATGAGACATTACAGAGTTAATATCCATAGTAGTCTCATCAAAAACACAAGTTTGAAACTTGCTGCTTAGGCTTGAACAATGTAGAATGTTGTTGTTGGCTAGTGCCATTAAAGAGGGTGAGGAAACAAATGCACAAAAAACAAACAATTAAGGTTTGTTTGGGAAGGGTCGACAATGAACACGACAACAAGTGAAGGAGGACTCTTTATAGATGTCTAAATTTTCAAACCAACTACTCATTTTTTATTGGAGATTGGTGTAGTATACTAGAAATATTTAATAATTGAACTGAAATAATAATTATGGGGGAACAATAAATCAAAATTTAATACTAAAATATGTTTATGTGGTCCATAGGATTTTTATATGTTTAATAATTATTCATACAAAATCGGTTTATAAGATGAGATATGTCACTAGTTATAAAAACTTTCGTAGATAAATTGGTGAGTGATCCTAATAGATAGACGTTGATGTTGTATTGAGTTTTTTATGATGGATTTAACTTATCCTTATAAAATCGACTTGTAAGGTGAACAATGTTACTCTTTATAAAAAAATTCTAGACTTTA
>Ga0315913_1002467_pt1 | contig 21688 bp, 7 predicted proteins | sample MpolsnodulesMG_FD_207736 | JGI IMG/M metagenome (GOLD analysis project Ga0315913, IMG submission 207736) | Medicago polymorpha root nodule microbial communities from Los Angeles, California, United States - small nodules | ecosystem: Host-associated > Plants > Roots > Nodule | place: USA... | reverse complement strand
AAACGATAGTGGAATCAACTTCAAAGGTTCAACATTTAATTCCAATGTCTTCCTTGTACTTGGTCTGGGTTTCTGTGTGCTTCACGAAAATATGTTTTAGCTCTACAAAATTAAATACCAAACATTAACCCTAATCAAATTTCAACAGAGGATAGCGCAAACAATAGAGGAGAATAGCTAGAACATAAAAATCTCACTGAATCACGTTTATGGTCCATGAATCCGTTCTAAATCACGTTTCCCATTTTTCACCCTAAATCGCGTTTTGGATTTGGCATCTTTGATGAGAATCGCGTTCCAGCTATGAAGAAAAAGAAGACAAGGTGAGAATCACGTTTGGCTTAAGCACTTATTCAGTGAAAGGTGTTTCTGAAAAAAATGAGAATCGCGTTTCAGTGAATGGAGAGACAAGTGCGTTTTCAGAACTTTGAGAAAAAACCGGGTTTAAACCGGTTCAAATCCGGTTTAAAGTTTTTGACATAATATGGGCCGGTTTTGGTTTTAAGTATTTGGGCTGGGTTTGTCAAATATGGATCAAGTTTGGATTGTGATTTGGTTGAGGTTAATCATTTATTTTGCACACCCCTACTCTTCAATTGTGTGAATATGATATTTGATAGTCACACAACACAAACAAATAAAGTGCATAAACGTCAGTGCAAATAAAATTTACACAATTTTTTATTTTTTTTGTCAAATAAAATTTACACAATTAATTAATCATAATCGTTAAATTAATGAAGGTTTTAATTTTAACTACTTCTAAAAACAATTATAATTTGTCCCGTGAGCATAGGGACAATGCATTATTATATGCAGGGGCCGGGGTTGGAACCCCGGACACCCCACTGATTCACCTTATAAGGTGAATTCTATCTATTAGGCTACCTGACCCAAAAAAAAAAAAATTATAATTTCATACTAGTTAACTTTAAGGTTAAATTCGAAAAGAAAAAAAAAGAAGGAAAATTTGAACAGAGTTTCTGACTGATTACGACGACCAACTCCGGTTAGCTTTTGCTTTTTACGATCTGTTGTTGAGTTTGATGCGTCTCCAATTTAACCGGTTTCTTTTTGAAACAAAGAGTAAAGCGGTAATATGATTTAATGAAGTGACATCACATCTAATTTGAAGGTCAAAACTCAAAATAAGAGTAGATAGATGTCTCAATTTTAAAAAATAGATGACCAAATCCCTAAAAAAAATTAGGACCAAAATTGTGGAAAAATAAGCGGAGTAGTAAAATAAGTGGACAAACATGGTTTTTTTTTAAAGGAAATGGACAAACATAGGGTAAACTGGCACTTTTGATGGATACCTTTTGTTAGCAGTGTTAAATTATGATCTCTCTATTTTTTATCCAGTGTTTTTATCTTTTATCTCTCTCTCTATATGTATACTTTTTTTAAACAATTAGTATAAAAATTATGTTCACTAAAAAAATTAATTTATCAAAATAAAGTAATTTGAATCCCTTGAGCGAGGTTCCAGACCTTAAAATGTTGTTGTTTGCAAACTTTGCTGTTGATATGTGAGAAAGTTGTTGTTTGGTAACGTTTGCCAACACTTCCTCTTAAAAAAAGTGATCATATTTGTTATTTGGTAACGTTTGCCAACACATACTCAAACACACACACAGGAGGAACGTGATGATCCAAGTTCGATTCCATGTAAAATGTTCTCACATCCAAACCACTAGGTTGTAACACTGAGGACGTGATATTAATTACAATTTGTGTGTCAAAATTTTAAACTTGTGTAATATGGAATAAATGTGGTACGTTGTAGTCTTAAACAATTCTCAAAAAAATAAAAATATTAAACAACTTATAGCAAGAGAATGCATTATACTGCTTACAGAAAAGATGACAAAATCAGATGGATAACGCTGTTACACAAAATGGCATGAAAACTTGTGCAATGGGAAGAACTCATAGCCGAACTTAATCACAAGACAACTAGCAAGGCTCCATACTGAAACACTCCCAACAAAAAGTGCCTTCTTATTTCCCTATTCTACCAAACTTCAATAATACATAATTGAATAACATAAGATTGCCATGACTGTATACAGTCATTCTAAACTCATTAGTTTCTTCACAGGTCCTCTGGGCCATTAATTTCCTGCACATACAATTCAACCATTAGGTCCAACAATCAGAAAGACAAACCTCCCTACAACATTAACAAGCCTGATTCCAATTATGAAAATGGATCCTTAGCGTTTATGGCAGGAAAAGTAACCGTGACTTTAGTGTTTTTTAAGAAAGAGAAAGGAGAGAGAGAGAGAGAGAGAGAGAGAGAGAGAGAGAGGAGAGGGATAGAGAGAAAGTCATTGTGACTTTCCCGCCCTAAAGGTAGAGGATCGGTTCCTGAGAGAAACATTTGCAGGAATTTTCAGCTAAGGCACGGTGATTTTATGGCGTGATGTAAAATTCCGTGTACTGTTTAATACCTTGTTTTCAATTACGGCTCCGTCGGGAATTTCCAGCTTTACATCAGATTTCGCTACGACACTGACTTTCCCCTGTTAAGGCACCAGAAAAACAACATATGTCAAAAAATAAAAATTTCAAGACAGAATGGTTACTGGCAGTCATAAAATAAACTGAGAACTTCATCAAAATAGTTTTGGACCAGTTAGTACATCAATGAAATAAGGTTCAAAGTAGACTCTGTTCTATGTAGTTGTCCTTCATTCAGGTTTTGATCCCTATAACTTTATTTCTTGGTTATAGGGACCAAACTTATTAAGTTCGACTATAGGTACCAATCCAATCAATCACCAAGGTTAAAATACTCAATTTGATCCTTAGAATTGTATGACTATATCAATCTAGTCCTACATGCTAACAATATTCTAAAATGTTAATCAGATTAGTCTCTCTATCAGACTATCAGTATTTGCAGGTACCGTAATGACATTAAGGTACTACAAATGATGGAGATGCATTTAAAACTAAAGTTTAACATTTAGCAATAACAGTGATCATTTTAGAATAATGATAAACTGAGGACTAGGTCAACTTGATACAATCCTAAAATTTTGGAGACCAAATTGAATATTTACTCCAATCTTAAAAAATGTGGATCATTTCCCATCTCATTAAGTCTTACTCAGATAGGGGCTGAAAAGATTGATTAAGGACAAAAACAGCAAAAAAATATAGAAATCAAAACCCAGCTCCACGGAAACTATATGGACTAAAGTTCACTTTAAACCATAAAATGATAACCCGGTTTTCTTGCTTACATGGATAGTTATCTCAACCAAGACATTATAAAATTCCTGACATTAACAAAGATTATTTTGATGAATCTTTCAACTGTATATGGTTACTAATTCAAACAGCCGAACATTAGAAAAACAATTCCGAGCTTCCTATTAATAAAACATAATTTTGACAGTTTTTGGTAGTAAAATCTTCAAAAGTTAGTTATAAGAACACTACAGTTTCTTGCATGTGTGTGTGTGGGTGTAGGTCAAAGAACTTAGGGAAAAAGAAAAACTCAAGTATAACCTATGACTTCTACTGATTGTGATAAATAATTTTTGAAGAAACATAAATCATTTCTCGTATCCAAAAACAACCACCAAAAGTTATTCCCGCCAGGTGGGATCGGCTAAATGGATCTGTCAACACTGTAAAGCCTTAGATTACCGTTAACCCTAAACTAATCACATTATATTAGGGGCGGAAGTTTAAGATAATAATTTGAGAAATACAGTTCTAAAACTCTAATAGCTTGACTTATTAAAACGTTTCGTTCTTCAAATAAAAAATAATTAATGATTAATTCCAATACCTTGAGGATGACACTAGCTCCAAACGATACATCGCCAGCCACTTTTAGACTGTCAAGCTCAACAATACTAGGAATTGACTTGAAGCGGCTCAAGAAGTTGCTAACCTGTGAAGGAGGCAAAGACAATTAGTATCATAGTTGTCATATAACACAATAATCCGTAATATAGATTTATAGCAAAAATAATCCCGTAATATAGATCTTAACCTTCTTAAATTCTGGCCCCAGTTCAATGGAAGGGTTTTCAGGATTAGCCCTAGCTGTGTTTCGGATGACAGATCCATCTTCCAAGGTGTAGAGGTCTGACTGAAAAAAGAGATAACAAACCATGTCAAATAAGAGACTATAGTCAGATTCCAAGCAAATAGCCTTGAGTCAGAAAAGCTTAGAACCTGGACAAGAAGCAAATCTGAAGTTGCCTTCACAGGAAGGAACCGGGATCGAGGAACATTAATCCCAATAGCCTTGTCAAAGAACTGTTAAAAAAATGTGAAATTAAAAGCACTAGAAGAGAGTTATTATAGCAATGAGAACCTATAAATAAGTTAATAAGCAGTGAGTACCCTTATTGCTGCACCAGCTGCAGTTTCCAGCTGAAGAACTTTTACTCCATCAACTTCCTGGAAATCCATAAATTATGTGAGTAATTACACAACTAAATATATTTGTCAAACAACTAACTCACAGTATAGCATACTGCCCCCCTTAAGAGAAAATAAGGAGGCTGCTATCACTTGAAAAATAACCAATTTGAACCTTTGGATTGGGAATAATCTCCATCTTAAGAGCATCAGCTTCGACAAGTCTTTTGATTGCTTTCAAGTTCACCCACCTATAGATTACTGTCAATACCTACTTGTGCACGTGTAATCTAAAACAATTAGGCAATAATCAGTGAAACTTACAAATTATTTGTGTTGAAAATTTTGAACTTCTCTATTGACTTGAATTCGCCGACCTGCATAGAGAATAGCATTTCATGTGAATGGAATAATTAGCAAATCTTTTCTCCGCTCTCCCCAAAAGTGAAGGCTTAAAATCACCATTTACAAACACGTCCCTGCCACTGTAAATTGTGTTGAAATAATTGCAAAAGTATGTCCTGCCCCTTAACTATATAGCATTATATCATCAGTGAATATTGTATAAATTTCAATTAAAATAAATGTTAAAAGTTCATAGTTATTGTTCATACTATAAAAAAATATAACTGATTATATAGAAAAATATGCCATGCAATTGCTTTGACATAAGATTAAGAACTCCTTATCAGTTTTGATTTAACAGAAATTTGCTTAACATTAGGGACCAAAGTAACAGCTGACACTGTACATTGCTACGTAACAAATGATAAATGCATAGAATAATTTGTACATCATTTCCATCCTTTAAAAGTTTAATGAAAGGAAACCTGGTGTGACTTCAATGAAAATGAGAAAAACAATCAAGATTTGTATGGTTTTTCTTTCACTTTTTTGTTAGAAAGGTTTAGTCATACACATGACTACTCTGGTAAAACAAGTAACATATCAGTCCAACTTAGAATTTTTCACCACAAAAGAAAATGAACTCAAACAAGTCAACACTGTCTCTCTATATATATTAATGCTTAATCACTACAATTATTTTCAAACAATTATAATTAACATTACATAACTAAGTAATTTATCTAAAAACATTGCCTACACTTGGAGGAGAGAGATGATTCATGAAAAAGACACAGATTAGTAGCTTACGTGTTCATCTGGGACTTGGGCAATTTCCAGGAGCTGCATTAAAGAATTGATCAGATGAAATACTTCTATAACTAGAGTACTAAAGCAATCAGATGAAATATCGATCAGAAGAAACTAAATCAGCAAAATGACATGCCTGAACCCTTCCTTCATAAGAAATCAAAGTGCCGCCCTTAACATCAGCCAATGTTTTGGGAGTAACCTGCTTGATAAGAACATAACATTTTTAAAACTACTGTAAGCCTAAAAAGTAAAAGGGAACTACTTGATAACAATCATCTTTCCTTACCTCCATACAATATTCATTCTTGTGCTCGATCAGATGGTTTAAAATTTCTAGATCAATAAGTCAAGCACACAAATAGAACTAAAGGAATGCTTTTCATGTGAAAGTAACAGTTAAAAACAATTAAAAAAGAATGAACAAATGGACTTAGTTAAGGATACGCAAGTCAACTATAGCTCCCAAGTTATCTGAATTGGCAACAAACACGTACTCTTTACCCTGTAAAAACAAAAGGGAAAAGAAAACAATAGTGATGATAATGGTCATAAAATTAAATAAAAGAAAGTTAAACTACAAACAATATGAGCTCTGGGGTCAACCTGTGATAATAGTGCATCAAGTTTTCCACTGTTCGATAATGATGGGAAGACATCTCCATGTCCAGGAGGGTACCTATGCACAGAATTATTCATGAGCCAAACTTGGAATTCTAATTGCAGATAGGCTCAAGGCTAGTTTCAACTAGCTTTAACAATTTCCAAGGTAAAAACAACTATAAAGCATATGCACCACATACATTATAACCAAGGCTGTTAGTCTGTGTGAAATTGTGGAATCGCCATAGACTACATTCATAGAGTTAATACAGAAATATGTTTAAAAGTAAAATGCTTATTATAGAATATAAACGTAATGTTAGGAACCAATCTAAGCCTATGTGGGTTTACTACAGAAAATAGGTAGGAATACAAATAAATAGCTAGCTGGGGTGGTTGGCACTTGTTTCTGTTAGATAAATATGTTGCTCCTAACACATAATCTAATAATATGTTTGTGGTAAATATTCAATATTCTAATTTATTAATAAAGCATACCAACCTAAAAAGAATGTAAATATACTATAAGTAGCAAGTAAATTAAACTAAGATGGGTTGATAGAATGGACCAGAATACACAAACACAACATCAAAATTAAAAATTTCTTTGCAGATCACAATATAGGTTGCACTTGCACATAAATTTATGACTCTGCAAACGAGTTAACCCAATTTTAATACCCAAAGTTGTAAATACACACAATTCCAAGTTAAGAGTTTGACATCTATGAACATAACCATAATATGATATTACTTAGGTCTGGGACATCATTACCACGATATCAAATTTGAACCACGACACTAGCAAGCCTCTAACAATCACACTTATGTCATGCATGTAACTTATGGCCCAAAACGTTCAAGGAATGCTAAAACAAGCCTTTAAAAAGTGCAGATGTTTCCCAAAGCAAAAAGAAATTAATTATATCCAGACCACTTATCTCCAAGATAGCAGACACATGGTGTTAAAGTACCCAAACAAGTGATATACATACAAAAATCAACAACAGTTTGATGAATCGAAAAGTACATAATTGCTAATGCAGAAGGTTAAAGGTCAATGATGTGTTATTTATCAGAAAGTTAGACAAATTTATGGGCAGAAACATCATATCACACCATGTGGCTTTGAGAGCGAAGTTTTTTACATAGACAAATATTAAACCCTCTTCTTCAACAAGTACCAGATATATTTTAATCCATCCCAAGATTTCTGTTATCTGCTATGTCTATTTTCACGAAGATCATTTTTTATAAAAAAATAAAATAAAAAATTCCATAATAAATTAATTCATTTGACATTTTAAGAAAATGTCATACTGTGAAACAAAAATGACAGGGTGAGTGCTCTAAACTAATTAGGAGCTTTACACAAAAAGGCATTCCCTTGAATAATTCTCAGATAGATTAACATGGATCCCTTTAGATGTATGCCTATATTAATCATTTACTAATTTATACGCGGGATAAAACAAACACAAGAAAGACATAAATCTAGTGAAAGTTGTGAAATCAATAAAATAAAATAGTAGAGTGAAAACACTGAACAAATGAAGACATACCACCCATCCTTGCCAGTGTTCCCTCTGGAAGGCAATGGCGAAAAGTCATCAACAACCAATCGAGGATACTGGCTCTGAATAAATTCAAATAGTGCAACAAAACATCAAAACAAGAAGTTAAAAGTTGAAACTCCAGAAAATTCATAACATAGTAAAACAAGAAATTAAAGTTACAAACCTGGTTAAATGTATGGATCTCAATATTATGGTTTTGGTACTTTTCAATAATCTACAAACAGACGCACAGTCAGTTTACAGGCCAATTTGGATTATATTTAAATTCAGCAGAGTGGATTAAAGGTAAACTACAAGTACCTTTTGAGTGTCGTCATGGGTGTTGAATGAGTTCATCAAAAGCAAAGGAACGTTGCTTCCATATTTGGAATTGAGATTCTACAACAGTTGAAGTTATCATTAGAAAGTCCACATGGAAGGGGGAAAACAAAATTAAAAATCAAGGAATAAGAAAGAATGACCAGAAAATAACCTCGATTTGGACGACAATCAAATCTAAAAATGTCAACCCATCACGAACTTCAATGACAGATCTGCATTTCATTTACATACAAATTAACACTTACAAATACAGATCAACAAAAAATAATGATCTAGGACAAAAAAAAAATGGTTCAAGAAAAAATCTATCCCACTACATGTCATCAAATTAATTCTCTATTTTACATAGATTCTACATTCAATATATTCAAGAAATAGTTCACATTTTTTCCTTAAATAATAGGAGGCAATCTTTTGATCATCATCAAGTTCTAAAAACAGGATATTAACAATTAATCAATATCATATATGATCTAAGGGCCTGTTTGAACTTTGAATTGACTTATTTAAGCTTATTTACTATCATAAGCACTTGTGAGGTTGTTTGGGAGAACTTATGAAAAAAAATTATGACATACATAAGCTGTTTTCGGTTTATTCCATATACTCTCCAGGATAGCTTATGAAAACAACTTATATCTATATACAAAAAATAGTTTAACTTCACTTTATCTTTTATTATCAAAATAGCTTATGCTATAAGCTGCAAAATAAGATGTTTATCTAAGCAGGGCATAAATATCAAATCTCATACAGAATTTCATGCATAGGCAACATATACATACTTTGGACCAGTGCAACCCATAGTTGTCCCCAAGCCTCCATTAAGCTTCAACACCACAAGCTTATCTAAAAGATTCTTTATATCCGACGCACCTGAAATCAAAACCGATTCCGTTTCACGTAAATATAACAAAGTCAATCCATCATAACACATCAAAATTACAAAATCAAATCAACAAACACAATGATTCGTTAATATTTAATTACCAGCAGGAGTTGGCGCCAAAGTATCATAAGGCACAACAACTTCATCAGTTGGAGTCTGGATCTTACTCCATTCTACATGCTGCGCTTCACCACTACAATGTATTCAAATTCAAATCAATAAACACAAATAAATCACGGATTAACAGAAATAAAAATAAATCAATAAACGATTTACATTAACTTTTTCTGTTACATGACAGATCAAACTTCTTCGGTTACATGACAGATCAAAATGTGAAACTCAAATCGAAGATTGAATTACCTGAGGTAACGAGAAACGAGGTTGATGAATCCGTTTTTCTCATTCTCACTGCAATGAACAACACATATCAGATTTGAAATCATAGATCATGAAAACATTCAACAATTTGGATAATCGTTAACGTAATTGAGAAATGCGAACCTGATTTGATCCAATCCAGTAACAGCGGATTTGAGATTGGCGAGATTGGTTTCGGTAGCGGTAGCCATTAGCGATGGAAGAATCTAGAGAGAAAGTAAGATGCAAATGAGTATGTGGAGAGAAGAGAGCAAGAAGAAGGTGAAGAATGAGTGAATGAAGAATGAAGAGAAGGTGTGGTGTTTAAGGGTGATATCTTGCTGTAAGAAATTGACACGAAAACAAAACGCTATTGTCACTCAAGTTTATTTTTAGACATAAACCGAATATGCTTTTGCAATGCACCAGAAAAATAGCTAATATTTATTGGGAGTAGTAGTACTATGCTTTTGTCCAACCATGAAAAAGAGTTGCGCGTCTTTCACGCAAAGCTAAATAAGAAAAAAAAAAGATTTTTAGTTTTTAAGTAAATTTCACTCTACTTTGATCTGAGATGATTAAATTTGAGATTTTTAAAAATAAATTTAATATTTTTCAAATGATATAACATGTGTATTATTCTTAACTTAAAATATATTTTTTATAGTTATGGAGAGTTTAGTTAAAAATTATACGAAATACATCTAAAAAAAAATCTTTTTCAAGATATATAGCAAAATATCTTCTTCTTTTTTTTTTCCCTCCCCATACAATGCATCATAGAGATGCGATATACCACCTTACCAATTTATTTTTCTTTTTATGGTGGTATATACCACCTTAAAAATAGCTTGGATTTTCGCATCCTATCAAGCTTTTTTTTTTTATGGTTAGTTATTTTTTATTAAAATATTTTTAAAACAAAAAACAATTAAAAATATTAATTAATATATGAAAAATACAATTAAAATGTATAACTTGTCATCGTGGAACAAACTCGGAACATTCCACTTATTCATCTTAAAAAAAAGGTGAATTTTTAGTAACTATGCTACTTGATGAAAAAATAATTTTTGTAGAGGATATTTAGTAACTATGCACCATTGGGACAATATTTTTTACTAAAAAAGGTGAATTTTTAGTAACTATGCACCATTGGGACAATATTTTTTATTTTGTCCATGTATCCAAAATTGTACGCATTTTTATGGTCCTCTTTCGGTGATGTCCATTTTCAGTTCTTATGTGAATACAATTTAGGCGACATTTTAAGTCTCCTCATTTCAAAATTGTCACATGTTTTGTCACCTTTACGTGGGGGGCAGTATCTTTGTCATGCACCACAATGATATGTTCACCATAGCCATTGGAGACGTTACCAATCTCATAAACCTCATGCAAAATCATCAAAGGACATTTGGTGTATGTGAGAACATGCATTTGTGACATGTGAACAAGGCAGATGAAACACCTGATATTTTCTGCATTCACGACATTTTCTACGAAGATCGACCTTGAACTGACCAACTAACTGTTCTTTTATTGGCTTTGTATTGGATTTATATTTCCGTCCACCATGAAACTACAGCTATGTCGGTCGAAGTTCATTATATTGTGAGTATTGAACTTTAGATACTTCGACGCTTACATATATTTCTAGTGGTTGAAGCATACATGTTAGATTATGATGCCCTATCTTTCCTTGTTAAAACAATAGACATTGAGCTGCGAGTTCCAAAATATATGTTTTCATTTATGACAACCAATAATCTTTCTTCAAGTCACAATACATCTTGGTAGAACTCGTATGAATAACAAAACTACTCTTATATGTCTTTTCGAAAATCAACTTCTTTTAGGTTTGTATCATTCGGTGCATAAATTCTTCCTTTAAATAACACAACCCGTTTAGCTGCATGAGTAAATCCAGACATGTTTAACTTGGTTTGAAAATCAACATCTAGCGCATAGGCTTTACGAAGCTACATTCTCTAGTCACAAGAAATTGTCTCAATTAAGTACCTTAAAAATATTTCACAATTTTTAAGTGGGACTCCTTGGGACATGGGACATGCTTGAATACTTTTATCTTGGCACACAAGTTTACACTTAACATAATATTAGGTCTACTTGCTATTAAATAAAGAAAGAAGCCTATCATACCTCAATACCTTTTAATATCAACATTGATGCCATGTACATTCTACTCGATGGAAAGAGCCGAGAGCCTGAGACCATTGGTGTAGAGATGGACTTGTAACATTGCATGTCAAACTTTAAAAGTTAAATCAAAGGAGGTGTTAGAAGCTTAAATATATTTTTTTCAAAAAATTCATTGTTTATATACTAATTTTTGTTTAATTTACTTTAAATCAAAAAAGGTGTTAGAAGCCTCTTTTTTTAATTTTTGTGGCATGAATTTTGACTTTCTTAGCTAAATAGATTTATTTTTTTCAAAACAAAAAACTTAGCCTTGTTTATTTTTGGAAGAAAATAAATTGCTTTTGCTTGAATCTCAAGTAAGCTCAGGCGTATGTCACTTTTACCGAATCTGATCTATTTTCACCCCTAATTATTATGCATATCACCAAAAACTTTAATGTAACATCTTGTCACTTTTAGTTATATATTATTTCTCTTATTTTTTGAGATATTTCAAAAAAATTAAATTGAATCCCTGGAGAAGAAAAAAATTTGAGTTGACTTGAAATTTATGAGTTTTCGAAGCATAAAATATGTTTTAAAAAAACTAAAATTGAGTTCTATAGAACTTAAATCAAACGGCGAGGTTCGCACAATAAGAGCATAAATGGAATACTGTGAGTTCACAATCGAACATCGATCCAATCTCTTAAACTTATAGTTTTACACCTATTCTATATTCTAACAACGATATCTACAACAAACCTGTGTGATCACACGGGTATTTGCCTAGTTATATGAGATTTCTTTTGCATTTACAAACTCTTGAATGGTAAAACTTCATTAAAAAACTAAGTAAGCACAGTGTATGATATATCTAATTGCTAACACCTTAAAAAAAGTGTGGTCTCTCTATCTTCTAATAGTCTCTATCTAAAGTCTTAACCTATACATTTGAAATTTAAACATTAAAGGATTTAACTAAAAGCAAAAAAACGATCTTGAATGATAAAAGGTACGCTTCAAGCCTCTTGAGCACAAGCAAGTGAAGAGGAGCCAATAACCGGTTTAACAAAACCACAATTACTACAAGGTGTAGGTATTGTCAATTTCATCTCGTTGTAATTTGTGCAACTCCTCGTGTAATTGTGTCCTCCCCTTATAACATGTTCAGGCAATCTCAATGTATATTTCTCATGATCTTTTTCTTCACCTCTAATAGTTACTATAGAATGTCCCGTTGAATGTGACCTTGAAAATCTATGATCTTCGTGTTGTTGCATGCTCATACCCACATGATGATCATGTTGATCACCTTCATGTATTTGAGCTCTAGTGATCTCACCAACATTGTCACTTTCCTCTCCTCTAACATCAATGTGTATATCATCACACTGTAACGATGGCATACCCTCTTGTGCAATAAGGTTGTTATTGTTGTTGTTGTGGTTGCATTCCCCGTGCTTTGACATTTGGTTGGGAGGTGAATCAAGGTCTGTTCGACAAACGGGGCATGTCTTATGAGATTCAAGCCATAGGTCAATACATTCTTGGTGGAAAACATGGGAACAAAGGGTTAGGAGACGAAGCATGCTATCATCATCAAACTCTAGCAAGCAAATGGCACATTCTAAGCTATAACTCTTTTCCTTGCGGAGGTCTTTCACGGAGGAGTAGAGGAAAGTGGGGAATTTTTCTAGAAGGGTATTATCGAGTCCTCTAGGGGGTGACCTATCAGGTGAGAGACGAACGAGGGAACCCGAGGCCGTGCGTTGTAAGGCCCAAGTGTGGAAAAGGCCTGCAAAACAATACTTGCAAAGATACACAATGCTGAAAGCCACAAAGCATAAGATGAGGACGGTGAGGGTGAAGGCTACTAGTGCCGGTGGGGTCTTGTATGTTGGGGCCGGTGGGGTGTTGTACTTAGGCTCCGACGAAGACATTGGCGGGATGAGAAACTATCAACAATGGACTATTATTGGTTTTCAAGGTGACCGGAGAATGATTTATTCCGGGACCTTCCACTCTCTCTTCTTTGCATGGATGAGAGGAGTTTGTGAACAAAGAGTGGGTGGGTGAATGAAGGTTAGTAAAGTGGTGATTGTATTTCTCCCTTCACTTTACTATTTTTTTAGAGAGAATTTTAAGGGACATAATATGGAGAGAGAATCGATAATATAAGATATGTTATGCATGGTGTTATTTGAGTACTAGATGATGGGTGAATATTTCCGTCAAAAAAATAAATGATGGGTTAATATGAGACAGTAACGTGGAGAGTGATTTTTAGCCCTTGGTTAGAAGGGTTGGTTTTGAACGAGTCCTTATGAGAAGGACAGGGACTTGTCTCCGAACATTATTCAAGGTGTATCTAATGCATGAATAAGCCATTAGGATTATATTTGATGATAACTACATATTGCATAGAAATTAGAATGTATGAAAATCTTGTGATAAAAAGACTTCATTATTCCTTATCATTTCTACCTTGTTCTTAACCCCATCCAAGCCCGTGAAAGAAAAAGAGAATTTGCTGACCATAAAAAAAAAAAAATTGGAATCTTAATTTGGATCCAACATGTTGTAACAAAAGAACAATCATGGATGACACAATCTAGAGCACATACAAGGAAATCGTTGTTACATTCATAACTCAGAAACAAAAACTTGAAAAGAAAGATAAATCCTTCACCAAACATAAACGCACAAAAAAATTATCCAGGGTTGTCAATTGTGGATCGAAAAATAAAAAAAAGTGATTTGTTTGAATTCCACTGCGCTAATGTGCTATCATATAGACGTTATTTGACAACACTTTGTGCATGGTCACATATCGGAACAATAGCGATTTGTTGAAATTCTGCCATACGATAGCATTGTAACACCACTATTTGACAATAGAAATTAGATATTTAGGGTCCGTTTCATGGTCAGGATGGAATAGAAGCATAATATGATATAAAGCTGGATAGAGATAGGATATGATAAGGATATGATAAACATTAATTTATCATGTCTTTGATGCGCACATGATAAGAAACAAGATATTATTATAATTAAATGATAAAATTGCTCTCATAATTAATTATATATTATAAAAATAGCATGTTATTAATTATAATAGAAAATACACGCTATCATTATTTTAAAAATGACAATATTTTAAAAATGGCAGAATATCAAGATAATAAATAAGGAATGATCTTCTAATCCTATCAGGATAATTTCTAACTCAGCATATACTCAGGATAGAAATTACAAAGGAAAGTCAGGATAGGATAGGATAGGAAAATGATTTATTTTATCTTATCCCTTTGGTGCATCAAACATGAGATTTAAGCAGGATATAATTAATGTATCATATCATGTCTCCCTATCATGACCATCAAACGGACCCTACATCTAAGCTAAGCTGCCATCTATTCATTTTGAACTCACCACTCATGAAACCATTCTTTTCTCATCTCTTGCAGACAGGGCTGTTTTTAATTAGAAGATGAAGCCTTAGATATTTGAATTTGAATTTCAAACATACAAGGCATATGAAAGTAATCACAAAAAAGGAAGCTTTGTAAACTAAACAACACTTCAAAATTTGCAAAGTTTTCTCATCAAAGTTCTTCTATGCTTTAAATTTAGTTGTTTATGTTTTTCATTATGCAAAACGCAAAGAATAGTGCATTTCTACTATCACGAGTATTTTCTCTACAATGCAATTACTTTTTTAATAAAAATTGTAAAGATTACTCAAGTCAGCAACTTGCAAATAAAATATGAGATATTAGTAAAATGTTATGCAAATTAAAACAAAGCACCAAATTCACATACAACTACATTAATTCAATTGCCCTTTAAAAAAACTACATTATTCAATTATATGCCCAACGAAACACATAGATCAACCAAAACAAAATCAACACTCGTGGCCATGCAGAGTACACGTTGAAACAAAAATAGGAGAAATAATAGCATTATATCAGACCATATAAAATGAAGACAAAAAATCTTGGTATATGCAATCTAACATCAATACCCAAAATTGTATCCAAATGGTAAGAAAACAATGTCTAAACACAAACTATTTGTAACAACATAAGGTTAAACGGATACAATTGAAACTAAACAACATAAGTAGTAGAAGATATGATTTTATCTAACAACTTGACACTTTCAATGTAATTGAAGTAAATATTATGGTTTAGTTTTGAAAATGTGCATTAAATTGCAAGGATTAACTTTTGCAGATTTGATTTTGTGGTTTAAATATTTGTCATGTGCTTTTTTAGTATATTTAGGTCAAATATTTGTTTATGTACTTTTTTAATATTTCTCGATTACAAATTTATTCCGTGTATTTTTATATTAATCAATGACAAATATTCATTACAGATTTTTTATGTATCAATGGCAAATACATGTTCCGTTATTTTTAAATTAATCAATGATAAATATTTTTCTCCCATATTTTTTATGTATCATTGACAAATATTTGGGACTAGGACTTGTCTTTTAATTCATTAATTTTTTTAACCTTTAGCTTAAATAAGTTGAGCTATCCATCCCCCTATTTTTAATTATATATTAGTGACAAATATTTGTCTCATATTTTTTATAAGGGCTAAGATTTTTGAAGTGCTTGTCTTTTCGGATTATAAGATCCGAACTCCCCCTATACATCCTCTTGTGTCAAAAAAATCATTATAAAACACGTTCGAACTATATAATTTGAATTGTATCAACACAAAGACTGAACTTATTTTGTGACAAGGATGTCCCGTATAAAAGTCATACTTATCATTCTAGTTAGAAAGAAAAGAAAAAAAAGGCAGTTTTCAAGCGACTGTGTCAACTTCCTTCAAACTTGCCCAGTTTATTAGGAGAAAAAAAACAATGATCAAGACTCTCAAAGAAGAGACTTTTTATTGGACTCCGCCCCTCACAATCCAAAATCTCATCATTTAGATTCATTTTTATTTTTATTTTTTCATATTCTCAAAAAAAATAAAAAATAATGCATTACCTTTATTTGATTTTTAAAATTTTAAATGGTGTTTTTATATATATTTTATTTTATTTTATATGTTTTGTCATTTTTCACTTTATTTTTTGGTAGTTTTCTAATTTAAAAGTCGTAATCGTCGAATTGAAAAGAGATTCTAATTGTTTGCTTATGCATATGCGTGTTTCAAATTTTATAATCCAAACTGTGTTTTCTATTCAGACTATATAATATGAACTGGCGTAAAATAAAGAATTTTAAAGAGCGTGTGAGAGATGAGTAGAGTAAAAAAATAAATTTCCAAAAAAATATGTGCATCCTCCTACTATTGAGCCCATTGATTTTGAATTCTTTTACCTGTGGCCTGTTGTTTTTTGAATGGCCTTTATTGAGTGCCAAATTAGTGATTTTTGAGTTTACAAACTTCTTTTGAAAATATTTTGCATAGGTGTGTGAATTGGTTCAGTTGAAAAATTCTTTAAACAAATCATGTGTGTAGTTTGTAAATTCAAGCATATGCATGCATAAAGTGATACGCGTATTGCACGTCTTGTGCTGAGTTTTGTTAATAAACCATGCTGTTTGAAAAACAAACAAAAAAATCGTGTCTTTTTTTCCGTAACAATTTCTATGATGTCTTTTTCTTTCCACTAATGCTATATTTCACTTTTTCATTATCTGTGGGCAGATATTTCAATTTTGTGTTGTTTATTCTGGAACCAAGATAATATAAAAATAAAGCTATATTCCCTGGTTTTACTTTGTAAATATTTATCTATGATTTTAGAATTGGACTTATGTATGGTTGCACCCACACAAGTGATTGATGAGTGATGATGCAAATACTAAATAGTAAGAATTTAAGGCTCGTCCAATAAAAAGTTCATGAGTAGATATCCTTAACAGCTACTAATTAACATACTAATATCTACTATTTAAGAAATACTAAAATGACAATTAACATCATGACATTTGTCATTAGTAAAAACATATGTTTATCTCTTCTAAATGTTTTTTTTTTTACAAAATCTAGCTTGTAAGTTGGGTTTTTGGTACATTGAAAGGTAAATGTTATTAACACTTCCCATTCATCATTGAAAACGACTCTTCTCACAATTAACTGCTGCTTGCTCCCAACAACATTTGCCAAGTGGTGTATAGAAGCAAAAATAGAAGTGAGAAAAGTAAGATCTTTCATCATTCGCCCCGTCTTTTTTAGTTTTCTAAACAAAACAACCAAAGTTTATCTTTTGAAAACTGCTGTTCACTCATTCTGTTTGGCTGAACCATACCAGTAAAACAACGAATTACCCCTTCGGCAGTTAACCGGTTGTAGTTAACTACTGCAGAAAACTTCGGCAGTTTACTGCCGCGGAAATTCAAACTTGATTTTGATTGGCCAAAGAGATTTACTGAATTGAAGATATAATTGATTTACGGCATAGTTGAATTGGGAGCATTTGTCTTTTTTTTGAAATTACTAATTTACTATTATTAAATCTTAGTTATTACTCTTTTTTTCAACGATTAGTTATTGTAATTAGAAACTTGGGCTACTATTGACATAAATCATATCTTTTTCTTTTAATAATAATTATGTAAATAGTATCTGCCAAATTTATAACTCCTTCAATTTTGACATATAATTATAATTATAACCCCTTTAATAACAATTTCATTTAATATAATATACCAAAATACTATTACTATTTTTTTCTTAAAGTAAAACATATAAAAGAAACAGTTGAAAAAAGTCAAAAATAGAAATAATTGATAAATTTTATGTAAAAAAAATTACTACTTTTTATTGTTTTAATGTTTTTTTTAAGGATATTGTTCTAATGTCTTGAATGCACAATTATTTAATGTAGAAAATATAATAATATACTATACCTTACGGTTTTTCTATATATTATAAGCTATATCACACATGTGCACAACGATTTTTATTTTTTTATTTAAGTAATGTGCAAAACAATATTCAAATGCTTAATTTTTACACTCATTGAAATGTTTTTTGAGGACTTAAATGTTCTTTATTTTTTTTGTCAAGATTTAAATAATATTCTTATTAAGATATATATGCATAAGTATAATACTGCAATTGTTTGAAACGTACCAAAATAATGATTGAAACAATCAAAATCAATAAATATTAATAATGACAATTTAAGGTTTTTGTCAAAAAAAAAATCAGGTTTGAAATTTCCGCGGCAATTAGCTACCGAAGTTTCCGTGATAGTTACTGTCGAAGTTTTCGCGGTAGTTAACTGCAACCGGTTGACTTCCGCGATAGTTAACTGCCGAAGAGGTATTTTGGTATTTTACTGGTGTGTTTCAGCCTTATGAGAAGTGTATACAGCAATTTTCGTATCTTTTTCTTTTGAGCCCAAAGGGCCTAGCTCGCAAGAAGCCCAAAAGGCTACACTACTAGCCCACAAAGGGCTATCAATAGTGAAATTTGTTGTTCTCACTTGTTGAAAGGCTGGAAAAACACCATTAAAATACGTAAATGTCTCGACGACAGTTAACTGCTGAAGCGTAAAAAACCAACGGTATTTAACTATCGATGGATCCGGCGGTAGTTAACTACCGATACGATCCTAATACACATTTTTTTCATTATATTGTTCTAAGGAACACAATTTTAAAATCCATAAGTTTAAAAAAAAAAAATTAAATATGGGAAATGCTAACAAGTGTCGTTCGAACATTGTTTAAGCAATCAATAATAATAATTTTTTCATAGAAATATGTGCGATTTTATTTTATGTATATGTTTAACTTATGTTTCCAAAAAAATATTTTATTTATTTATGATTTCCTTAAACAATGCATTTAGAATACTTGTTAAGAAAACCTTTTAAACATTCAGTGGAATGTCATATTATGGCCTAAAGATAGGAATTTAAGAAGAAAAAGGATAAAAAAAAAATAAGAAAGAGAAACTTAGATGCTCTTCATCAGGTATTGTTCACCGTTACAAATCATATAAATTACCAACATGTGGTTAGTGAAAGTGATAATGTTCCAACACCTTAAATAAATGGTTATACCATTCGATGTTTGATTATTAATTTTAATGTATTAAGAAAATTTGATTATAAGGGAATAATCAACTTTGTATCCAACATGTTTTTCTTTTTTTTTCTTCAGATAGCATAGTGGATAGAATTCACCTTATAAGGTGAATAAATGGGGTGTTCAGAGTTCGGACTTCAACCCCTTCATATAATAATACATTGTCATACCAACTGAGCTATACTCACGAGACTCCAACATATTTTTTATACGGAGAGTAATGGATTCTATAAGTCATCTAGATTGAAATATAAACAAAAATCTTGATAAAAAAAATATAAACAAAAATGATAATAAAAATGTTGATATACGTGGACTAAATTTTTATTCATATATACCTTTCAACCACTCCGGTTATGCTTTTTGTCAAAAATAAATAAAAAATCAGTTTACTTATATTTAATTTCGGATAGAGTATAGCATTTTTACTATAGAAAAAAAAAAAAAATCAAACAAACTACATTTTTATAGTTAGATTTAAAATAATTATACTGATACTATTGAATTAGCACATTATCTATGTATTAAAATCTGATTGAAAAACAATAAAAACCGCACACAAATTACTACAAAGTACAAACCAAGTTTTTTTCCATTCAAAAATCAAAGTAAAAACTGGTTTAATAATGAGCCGACACCATAGAAATGTAGCATTAGCCAACGAAAATACATATGGTTTGGCTTGTCTATGTCTTCCCCACCAAACAATGGATTCAACGTATACAGAATATATCTGTCCAGAGACATATTGGCCCCTCCAACATTGAATTCAATTTCAATGTAGACTGTAACCTTTCCACGTTCTACTACAATATTCCCACCCCTGCCTCTGTCAAATACTCTATCTTCATAAAGTTCAATATCTCATTAAGATTTTTAAATCCTCTTTATATATCTAAAAGTAAAAATCCATTTTACTAAATCAGAGAAGGTGAGGCACATGCAGAATAGACTCATATGCAAAACCACCATAAATTTAAGATTCTTCTAAATCAGAGAAGGGACGAGCAACCATAAGGTCCTTGGTTTATACTTATTATTTATGTAGAAGATATTATTGTTATAAGAGATAATTTGACCGAGAGACAACTTCAAGTATTTGTTGGGAATTGAGGGGTAACATACTCAAAGCAAGGGATTTGTATCTCTCAGAGAAAATATGTGTTTGATCTTTTGCAGGAAATGGAAAAACTTGGAAGCAAACTTACATGTGTTCTTATCGAGCAAAATCACAGGATAAACCTTAAGGTGAAAAATGTTAAGTTGACAAGGGTCAACATCAGAGATTAGTGAGAAAGTTGATTTACATGGCACACAATAAACTCTATTTGGTATATACAATTAGCGTGGTCAACCAATTTATACATGAGTTCGACTTTGTTCCATTTACTTTATTTCATTTGTTGTCCATTTATGTTATAGACATACATAAGAGATAAATTAGTAATTTAACGGATCCCATTAGTGAGTGGACCCTATTAAGATATCACATGTGTCTATCTCTCTCATAAATGGTAATAAATCGAGCAAATTTGAACTATTTATACATGACCTGAAGGTGAGGCACATGCAGAATATAAACTGCATTCTAAATACCTCAAAGCCACTCAAGGGAGATGAACCTGTTTAAAAGAATTGAAAGTCTAATCATGGATGCTTACCCTAAATCGATTATATAGGTTCAATGAGTGATATAATATCTACTTTAGGCTATTGTATCTTATTGTGTGAGAACCTTGTTGCCTGAATGAGTAAGAAACCAAACGCAATTGCTCAATCAAGTGTTAAACATAATTTAGAGTTATGACATAAGGAATGTGTGAACTATCATGGATGAAATAAGTGTTAGAATATTTGAATATACAATGTGAATGTCTTACGAAGTTGTTCTATGACGATAAATTGACTATTTATTTTGAACATAATCTTGTTTAGCGTAATGAGACAGAACACATCAAAGATAAATTGAACAATAGACAAATAACTAAAATCTACATTCCTTTTAAGTATAGATGTGTCAAGGGGGTGAAGATCCTCTCCATTTCCTAAATAAATGGAGATTGTCAATTACTATAGTTTTGAAGTAAATATGTGATATTAATGTTTTCAATTCTTGAAATATGTGCATTTATATCATATATTTACTTCAAAACTATAGTAATTGACAATCTC